>MAAC01018593.1_pt1 | contig 18081 bp, 16 predicted proteins | sample 1115981 | NCBI WGS metagenome assembly MAAC01 (sample SAMN04961126, study PRJNA320927) | seawater metagenome | isolation source: sample BD02T64 sea water enriched with oil for 64 days | place: USA:Gulf of Mexico | collected 2013-07-27 | reverse complement strand
CTCCTCCACCTGGACTCGAACCAGGGACACCCTGATTAACAGTCAGGTGCTCTAACCAACTGAGCTATGGAGGAATTTTCCTTGATTTGATATGTTGGTCTCAAATCGAGTGCAATATTAGGTACTTTTTAAGATGTATACAATACATTTGTAAAAAAAATTAAAAGAAATTTCATATGAGTTTATTAGTTGTTGGTTCTGTGGCATTTGACCAAATAGAAACCCCTTTCGGAAAGAGTGATAAAATTGTAGGAGGTGCAGGTACCTACATTAGTTTAACCTCTTCCTATTTTACCAAAGACCTTGGAATTGTATCTGTAGTAGGGGATGATTTTCCTCAATCTTACATTGATCTATTTCATTCTAAGAATGTTAACACCGAAGGACTAGAAATAAAAGAAGGTGAAAAGTCATTTTTCTGGGCTGGAAAATATCATAATGATTTGAATTCAAGAGATACTTTGGTGACAGAATTAAATGTGTTAGCTGATTTCAAACCGGTTGTTCCAGCTAAATTAAAAAATGCAGAAATTGTGATGTTAGGAAATTTATCTCCGGATGTTCAGTTAAGCGTTATTGATCAAATGGAAACTCGTCCAAAGCTAATTGTATTAGATACCATGAACTTTTGGATGGATATTGCTTTAGATGACTTGAAAAAAGTAATTTCAAGGATTGATGTTTTAACCATTAACGATGAAGAGGCACGTCAGTTATCTGGAGAGTATTCTTTGGTGAAAGCGGCTAATAAAATCATTGCCATGGGTCCTAAAGTATTAATCATTAAAAAAGGAGAGCACGGTGCGTTGTTATTTAATGAAAACGAGGTGTTTTTTGCCCCAGCTTTGCCTTTAGAGGAAGTATTTGACCCAACGGGTGCAGGTGATACATTTGCGGGCGGATTTGTAGGTTATTTGGCTAAAACAAATGATACATCGTTTGAAAATATGAAAAGAGCTATTATCTATGGTTCCGCAATGGCTTCTTTCTGTGTTGAAAAATTTGGATCGGTTAGAATCGAAAATTTATCCGAAACAGAAATAAACGAAAGGGTACAACAATTTGTGGATTTGGTTCAATTTGACATTTCCTTATAAGACAAAAAAAAGGGGGGAATAGGATTCCCCCCTTTTAAAATTGTTCCATAATACCTATTCGTTCCATAGTGAAAAATCTAATGACCTATATACCGCCTCTAATTCTTCCTCTCCCGCTTGTCCATTAATCCTTATATTCAAAACGTACTTTTTATCCCAGTTTAAAATAAGTGAACAATACTTTTCCTCTTCATTGACCTCCACAAATCCTCTTTTACCATCCCACTTCACCTGTTTTGTATAGCCCTGTACGTTTTTATTATTCTTTGTAGATTTTACCTTTTCTAAGTATTCGTTAAACATTCCCTTCGAATATGAAAACTCTAAAATCTCAATTTCTATAACTAAACTCGGGTTTGAATATATAGCCGACACATGGGTAATGCTTTCCTCGGATACATTTAACACGGAACCCGTAAATTCATTTACTAAACTCGATTTCAAAACGGCTGTAGGAAATACCTTTTGTAATTCTTCAACAGAATGCGTTTCTTGACCCCTTCCTATTAAAGAAAAAAGGAAGAACACTATAAAAGGAAGTTTTTTCATATTAAGATTTTAAGTACACGCAATTTTATTCACTCTGTTTTGATGTCTCCCCCCTTCAAAATCGGTTGTTAAAAATTCTTCTACACTTTTTAAATTGATGGCTTCATCTACATACCTTGAAGATAAAGCTAGTACATTCGCATCATTATGTAACCGTGCCATTTTAGCTAACTCCGAAGTCCAACATAACGCAGAACGAATTCCTTGATGTTTATTCACCGTAATGTTAACACCATTCCCACTACCACAGATCACAATACCAAAACGAGCGACACCCGTTTCTACTGCATTTGCCATAGGATGTGCAAAATCCGGATAGTCCACAGAATCAAGACCATTGGTTCCAAAATCTTTTACTTCATAATTCTTAGACTCTAAAAGGTCTTTAATTATATCTTTCAATTCATAACCTGCATGATCACAAGCTATTGCAATAACTTTATTTGGACTTTCCATATTTCAAAAATAAATCAATTAACTATGCCACAAATTTACTGGATTATTGAATAATTGTGAACCGTATTTAAGAATTTATATGGTATTAATTCATCGTTAATAAAACCTTCATTACGTGTTAAAAACCTGTGTAAAGAAATGATAAAATTAATTAGGTTTTCTCACTCAAAAAGAGAATTCGAATTCCACACGGAACCACAAAGGAAAGTTAGCTATTTCTTTAAAAGAGTTATGAACGATTTTAAAGAGGTAATGAACACAAAATTTCAGAGAAGTTATCATGTGAATAAACAAAACGACATATTGTTAACAACGTTAAATTCCGTTCATTTCCAACCTATTTAGCTTTACATTCGTGTTAATAACTACGAGAATTTAACGTATAACTTTGTAAAAAAAACAAAACCATACTTTTCTATGCACAGTACTAACAGCATAGTAGTAGTAGTAGTTTGTTTTAAAAATTTTAAAAAAGAAATGATTAAATATATTATACTGTTCATAAACCTATTTTTCATATCAAATTTCAGTCAAGCACAATCCAAAATTGATCCGAATGGATTCCATGTGTTTTTCTATGAAAATGGTCAAAAGTCTTCGGAAGGAAATTTCAAGAATGGAAAACCCGAAGGCTATTGGAAAAACTATTATGAAAACGGAGTTTTAAAATCCGAAGGAAATCGGAGGAATCATTTATTGGATAGTACGTGGGTTTTTTATTACGACAATGGATTGCTCAAAGAAAAAGCAGATTATTCAAAATCAAAAAAAGAAGGTTTTTCTTTTCGATATTCTGAGGAAGGGTTTTTATTGGAAAAACGGATGTACAAAAACGACACCATTGATGGTTTTGCATTTAAATATTTTGAAGACCTAGGTCGCGTTGAATTCGAGGAACCTTACGTACAAGGATTAAAAGAGGGGAGAGGATATCAGTACGCTAGAGATGGCCGAATAATTAGTTTAATTACTTACGAAAAGGGAACTTTAAAAAGTTTACAGGCGATTAATTCTTACAATTCTAAACAGCAACAGGTGGGCTTATGGATAGCGTATTATGATAATATTCCAAATAAAAAAGTCAAAAAACTGGAGGGTAGGTACAAATCCGGTTTTAAACATGGTTATTTTAGAGAATATGACAGAAAGGGAGTACAAGTAGCCACAATCAAGTATGTCAATGGACAGGTGGTTGAAAATGCCGAAGAGTTAATGGGTGTAGATTTGGTTAGAGAGTATTACCCCAATGCTTCGGTGATGTGGGAAAAAACGTATTTGGGAACAAAACCCCATGGTATTTGGAAGAAGTATGATACCGCAGGAGTGGTCATTGAATCTATTGTTTATATCAAAGGTATTAAGAAGGGGGAAGGTATTATTGACGTTAAGGGGATGAAACAAGGCTCCTGGAGAGAGTTTTATACCGAGGGTATGTTACGAGGTGTGGGTAGGTATGAAAATGGCGCTAGGGTCGGTAAATGGAGTTTTTACCATTTAAATGAAAAATTGGAACAAGTGGGTGTATATCGAAAAGGTGGAAAACCTCATGGGGATTGGATATGGTATTACAGTAATGGAGCAATAAAGAGAGAAGAAACCTATTTCAATGGCAAGGAAGATGGCGAGTTGATTGAGTATAATCAAGGGGGCGAAATAATCAAACAGGGATCGTATGTAGAAGGATTAAAAGATGGGGAATGGTTGATCAATACGGGTGATTATATTGAAAAAGGAAATTACATAGATGGCATGATGTATGGCATTTGGGAAGGTATTTATAAGAGTACTGGTAAAACGGCTTTTAAAGGCGAATATATTGAAGATGAACCGAATGGAAAACACATTTATTATTATTCAAATGGTAAAAAAATGCTAGAAGGGAAATATGAAGTGGGGCTTAAGTTGGGAGATTGGAAACGTTACGATGAAAATGGATTGGTTGTTTTAACTATTGAATATAGAGAGGGAAAAACCTACAAATTAAGTGGTAAAAAAGTGATGGATGATTACACCGAATAAAAAAGGGACAATTTCTATAAATCATCCCTTTAAAAAAAAAATACGGTTAATCTTCCTTTGAACCTACAAATTTCGGAATAAAAATTAAGGCAACCAATGCGGTTGTTACATGAAAGGGTACGGTTATTAAAGCAAGATTATGAGGAATATCACCCGCTTGTAAAAAACCCGTATTAATTAGTTGTTCCGGAAAAAATTGAACGCCTATACTAATTAAAAATCCTATCATGACTAGTGAAATGTACACTTTTGTGCCTTTTTCGTAATTTTTTGACGAAACAAAATAATAAAATATGGTCGCAATAATGGGAGGGAAAAAGGAACCAAGTGATAGCGCCATTTCATCCAAAATCAAAGGATATTCAAAATTTAGTAGCATCGGTAAAAAGAAAAATAGGATGTTATTTAATGCTGCAGTTATTAAACCGGCTAAAAATCCAGCGACAATATATTTCCAGATCGTATAAGTATGGTGTGTGGCCATGATTGCTTGTTCCATAGTGATGGTTTTATTTAAAAATTTTGACTTTTTAGTTGCACTAAAGATATATTAAGTTATTATTTATCAATATTTTAGTATAATATTTTGATTTTTATGGGTATGATAATATATTATTTGTGTATTATGGTTGTCTTCCTGTATGTTGTATGGGTTAATTTGTTTTTTGCAATATATAAAAAATTGATTTATAATGGGTTAATGTAATTTTTGGACAGAGGTATGAACGTTGAGGTCTGAATTATTTGGATTGGGTGTGATTTTAATATTTAATTAAAAGGGTAGGAATGGGTCTTGTTAATTGGCAAATAGCGTTCATTTGTAAACGAAATATTACTTTAGACGCCAATTATAAAATGGAAGATAATGAGTAAGAATAAAATTATTGGCTTGGTGATTTGGTTGGTAACTCTTCTAGGTCCAATGAAAGCATGGATGTTTGCAAATGTTGGTGCAGGTACTACAACAATATATTTAGTAATGTTTCTACTCACCTTAACGGGTGTTTATGTGGGAAGTTACTTCTTTTCAAAACCAACTGCTTCTAAGAAAGCTTAATTTGGGTTATTGGGATGGTTTAAAGAATGCCTAGCTTGAAAGCTGGGCGTTTTTATTTCCAATAGTTTTTAGACATAAAAAAACCCCAATCTTACGATTGAGGTTTTTTTGGGAGGTCTCGAGCGGATTCGAACCGCTGTACTCGGTTTTGCAGACCGATGCCTGAGCCACTCGGCCACGAGACCATCAAGGCGACAAATGTAATAATTACCTCTTAATTAACTAAGATCTTTACTACTTAAATACACACTTACATGATTCACATCGGATTGTATTGGTGCTCTGTGTTTTATAAGTTTAACTTCTACTTCTGAAGCATGAGAATAGCGATTTTGAATCGCTTTAATAATTTTCATGGCGACTACTTCAATGAGTTTAGCACGTATTGCCATCTGAGTTTTTACAATTTCTGTAACCACTACATAATCGATAGCTTCCATTAGATCATCTGTTTCAGCGGCCTTAGCGAAAGGGGCATGTACTTTAACGTTTATTGAAAAATCACCTCCTACCAAGGCTTCTTCCTCAATGCAACCATGGAATGCTCTAACTCGTATGCCGCTAACCTCTACTATTCCCATTATATTTTTATCGTTTCTAAAGCTTTGTTTATTCTAGTAATGGTTTGTTTTTGTCCTAATAGATTACAAATTTCAAATAGGGAAGGACCCATTCCTTTTCCACTAATAGCTAATCGTAATGCAGGGCCAATTTGTCCAAAACCAATTTCGTTTTTGGTTAAAAATTCACTAAACGTGGTTTCAATGGCATCTGTAGAGAATTCCTCCATTTGTTCAAATTCCGATTTTAAATCAGAAAGTAAAAGTGGCGTATGTTCCTTCCATTTTTTCTTTACCGTTTTTTCATCATAGGAAAATTCATGGGTAAAAAAATAGGATCCTTCTTCTAATATATCCTTTAAAAAAGTGGCTCGTTCTTTCATTAATCCACAAATACTGATCAATGAATTGGATTCAAAATCCAATTTCATATCCTGCGCAATTGGAGTAACCAACTTGGCTAATTCTTCGTTAGAAGTAGAACGTAAATATTGTTGTTGGTACCATAAGGCTTTTGGTGCATCAAATTTTGCTCCCGATTTACCTACCCGTTCTAGTGAGAATGCTTGGATCAGTTCAGGAAGTTTAAAAATTTCTTCATTAGTACCTGGATTCCAACCTAAAAAGGCCAACATATTATTGAAGGCTCCAGGAAAATAACCTCTTTCTCTATATCCACTAGATTCCTCCCCTGTGGCATCATCCATCCAATTTAATGGAAATACGGGAAAACCTAATCGATCCCCATCTCGCTTGCTTAATTTTCCATTTCCATCCGGCCGTAGAATTAATGGTAAATGTGCCAATTTAGGCATGGTTGATTCCCAACCCAAGTATCTATACAGTAGAACATGAAGTGGGGCAGAGGGTAACCATTCTTCCCCACGAATTACATGTGTTATTTGCATTAGATGATCATCTACAATATTTGCCAAATGATAGGTAGGCATCCCATCGGATTTAAATAAAACCTTATCGTCTAAATTGGATGTGTTAACGGTAACCCACCCGCGGATTTCATCTTCAAAACGAACTTCTTCATTTCTTGGAATCTTTACTCGGATAACGTAAGGAATACCTGCTTCAATTTTTTCTGTGACTGCATCTTCCGATAAAGTCAAAGAATTTTGCATGGAATTTCTGGTGATGTGGTTGTATTGCCAATTAGGCATTTTTGCTGCCTTAGCTCTTTCACGTACTGCTGTTAATTCTTCGGAAGTATCAAAGGCTAAATAGGCAGTGCCGTTATTTAACATAATATCAGCGTATTGCCTATACATAGGCTTTCTTTCGGATTGTCTATATGGACCAAATTTCCCAGGGTTCCACGGAGATTCATCCGGGGTAATTCCTGCCCAATCAAACGCTTCTTGGATGTACTCTTCGGCTTTTTCAACAAAACGGGTTTGATCCGTATCTTCTATTCTCAGAATAAAAGTACCCTTGTGCTTTTTAGCGAAAAGGTAATTGTATAAAGCAGTTCTTACTCCACCTATATGTAATGGTCCAGTTGGACTTGGTGCAAATCGCACCCTAACATTTTGCAAATCCATAATTCAAAAAATTAAGGACGCGAAGATAGGTTTTTAGATTTATTGATGATAATCTTAATATCCTAGAAATAGGAACCTCTGTTGGGAGATTTTCTTCTTCTACTTTTAGTGTATAATTGCTTACTTACCATTACGGTTAATAAACCATACCAATCATTGTATTGTGGATTTCCTCTTATTCCTCCTGCGGATTGACCACCATTAGCACGTCTATCTGCTAATATTGCGCCTATTTCACCGCTGATTTGCTTTATTGCTTCCGGGTCTGCATAAGTGGTACTTACATCGTCAAAATAATCGGTCATCAACCATGTGGCGGAAGCTTCTACTCCTAGTGACCATGCACCAGATTTTCCCCCTTTACTAGGTAATGCAAATTTGAAACCTGCAATGAATGGTAACCCTACAGTGAATTGGGAATAACTGGTAGAACCTGAATTTACCAATTGTCCTTCGGTACCTAGTGGTTGTAAATTATACCAGGTTCCTTGATATTCTGCTTGTGGATTAAAATACATGAATCTTAAGCCTGTGGAAATATATGCTGATATAGGCGAGGCCCCTCTTCCATAACTTTCGGGAATAACGTAAACTTCAATTAATGGACTAAAAGTATAGTACGTTGTTTTAAAGGATAAATTTCGTGATTTTCTTCCTAAATTTTCCGTTAAACTGTCGGCACCAGAACATTGACCATAGGCTAAATCCATACGAAATGTGACCATTTCTGTTAATTTAGTTCTAAATCCTGCGGAGAAAGCGAATTTTGTTGCTGCCATATTAAGATCAGCAAGGGAATGTTTTCCGGATTCTATTCCGCCTCCTAAGTCACCTAGGTAAGTAGAAGCGGATGCACCGAAGAATATTTCGTTTTTATATTTAGTCCAGTAACTTGATCGTAATTGAGCAGAGGAGGTTAATGGAATTAAAATAACTAATGCAAAAAATATAGAAATTTTTATCACCTTTGTTCTAGAAAATAAAGTGAAAATATCAATCATAATGTTAGTTTTAATTTTTCAAGAATTAACTTGATTCAATTGTGTTTTAGGTTCATCATTCCTCCAATGCCTTTTAGAAGATGATATGCAAATATGAAAAATTTTGATCAAATATATGTTGAAAACTTGTTGAATAAAGTTGAAAGATTTTATAAAAGGTTTTATATCAATAAGTTAGTTAAGGGGTTTTTTGTGTCTTTGGGCATTATTCTTGGGGTATTTCTAGTATTTGACCTTGTTTTTTACTATGGATCTATTCCAAATTGGTTGAGGTACAGCTGTTTTTATGGCTTTTTTGTTTTGCTTGCTTTGTGCGTCTATTTTTGGATTTTTATCCCCCTTTTACGTTTGGTAAATATAAAAAAGGGATTATCCATTGAAGATTCTAGCCGGTATATTGGTCGGTATTATGGGGATATTGGTGATAAGTTATTGAATGTTATTCAATTATCAGGGATTAAAGAAAATAATACTTTGTCGTTGGCGGCAGTTTCACAACATCACGTGTTGTTCGATAACTTTGATTTTGAAAAAGCCGCTCCTAAGGTGACTAGCAATAAATTGATTTGGGTATTGGTTCTACCCTTTGTGGTGTTGATTTCATTGGGTTTGCTTAATGATAAAATTTTAACCGTAGGGACCCAGCGGTTTGTGAATTACAAAACGGATTTTTCAAAGATTGCCCCCTTTACTTTTCATTTTGATAAAAATTTATCGGTTCTGGAAGGTGAGGATGTGGCTCTATCTGTAAATATTACGGGTTCCAATATTCCGCATTCCTTGTGGGTGAATGTAAATGGAAATCGTTTTAAAATGATGGGCGAAAGTGGTCGCTTTTCGTTTACCATAAAAAATGTAGTTACTAATTTTAACTTTTATTTTACGGATGGGATCTTTGAAAGTGAAGTGGGTTTGGTGGACGTTAATTTAACCCCCAAATTAAATGGAGTGGAAATTGCCATTATTTATCCTGAATATTTGGGGATGGATAATGTGTCGGTTAGGGATGCCAATTTCATGGAATTGCCGGAAGGAAGTGCTGTCTCTATAAAGGGGGTTGCTGAAAATTACGAATCCTTTGTTTACTATTTTAATAAAGAGGTTTTGGGGTCTGGGTGGAAAACCGATTTGAACACTTCCTTCGTGGTTAAAAATGGTGTGGTTAAACTGTTTCTGGGTAAAGAAAATGTGCTAGATGTACTGGTGTATGAGTGTGAATTTATGGTTATAGGAGATGAGCTTCCGGTAATAGATGTAGACCGTCAAGATTTTGATGTGGATGAATTGGTGATGTTTTCGGGTCGTGTTTCGGATGATTATGGTTTAAAAAAATTGGAAGCATTGATTTTTTACGGGGATAGTTTGGTTACTTCAAAAATTGATGTTAGTTCCAAAGCCCTTGTATCTGAATTTCAGTTTGGTTTGGACTATAAAAAGTTTAATGAAAATATTACTGTGCAGTTTGTGGTGACCGATAATGATAAAAAAAGGGGATTTAAAAGTGCGTATTCTAACAAATTTGTAATCGTAGGAATTGGATCTTTAAATCAGGACAGCATAAGAGAATTAGAGTTCTCGGGGTTTCAAAAAGATTTAATTATTCTTAAAGAAAAGTCAAAGGCGGTTACTTTGGAGTTAAAGGATTTCGAGAATAAAATGTTAAATAAAGATGATTTGAGTTGGTCAGATCGGGAAAGGGTTAAATCTGTGGTTAATCAGAAAATGGATTTACAAAAGAAATTGGCTAGTCTGGAAGCTAAACTTAAGAAATTAAGTGAAAATAATGAAACTTCCGAATTGCAACGTCAAAAAGAAAAGCAATTGGAGGATTTACTTCACAAGTTATTGGAGGATAATGATGAGGAATTATTGAAGGAATTGTTGGATAAATTGAATAAGTTGGATAAGGATGAATTGCAAAAACAACTTAAGGATCTGCAAAAGGAGCAAGAAAAATATGATGAAGAATTACAAAGGGATTTGGAAGTATTTAAGCAAATGCGGTTGGAACAATTGTTAGAGAAGAATCTGGAAGAATTAGCTAAACTTGAGAAACAACAACGGGAATTGTTTTCGGATAGTTTAGAAAAAAATTCTGCTTTGGAAGATCGTATGAAAGCTCAAAAAGAATTGAATAAGAAATTTGAAGAGTTAACGGAAAGTTTAAATGAGTTGGATAGTTTAAACAAAGAGTTGGAGGATCCAAAGGATATGGATTTGGATAAAGATTCCCAAGAGGATATTAAGAAGGATATGAAAGAATCTTTGGATTCTGGAGAAAATGGTAAAAAGAATGATTCCAAGAAAAGTCAAAAAAGTGCGGCTGAAAAAATGGCGGAATTAAAAAAAGAGTTGGATGCTAATCTGGGAGGTGGTGGGTCTCAAGAAGGGGAAGACTTGGATGCCATGCGTAAGATTCTAGAAAATTTACTGGTGGTTTCTTTTAATCAGGAATCTGTTTTGGAAGAAGTACGAGTAAGTGATAAAACGGATCCTAGAGTGGTTTTATTAAACCAAAACCAGTTGAAACTTATAGATGATTTTGGCTTGATTAAGGATTCGTTGTATGCTTTAAGTGTGAGAATACCACAGATTGGGAAGTTGGTGACGGAAGAGATTTATTTGGTGAATGATAATATGCGTCTTTCTAAGGATATGTTGGTGGAACGAAAATTGGGGGAATCACTACGTCATCAACAAATGGCCTTAACTTCTGTTAATAATTTGGCGGTTCTGATTGATGAAATTATTCAGCAAATGCAAGAACAACAAAAGAAAAAAGGGGAAGGAAGTTGTTCAAAACCGGGTTCTGGTAAGCCTAAACCTTCGTTGGGTGACTCAAAAAAGAAACAAAATGAATTGTCTAAGGAAATTAAAAAAATGAAGGACGGATTGAAAAAGGGTGAAAAACCCGGGAAATTGAATCCGGGAAAGTTGGGTGAGGGTATGAGTATGGAGGTGGCTAAACTTTCCTCTCAACAGAGCGAAATACGGAAGGAGTTACGTAGGTTAAGAGATGAACTTGCAAAAGAGGGAGATTTGTCGGGTGCGGGAGAGCTAAAGAAATTGGAGGATTTATTGGAGAAAAATGAGGAGGATTTGATTAATTTGAAATTAGATCATGAATTTTTTGAAAGACAAGCGGATATTGAAGTGAAAATGTTGGAAGCAGAAGAAGCGCTACGTACACGTGAAATGGAACAAAAGAGGGAATCGGTGAGTGGCAATGATTATGTTAAATCTACGAGTTCAGTGTTGGAGGATTATTTACGGTTGAAGCAAAAGGAGTTGGAATTGCTACGGTTGGTTAATCCTACTCTTAATAAATATTATAAAGGAAAGGTTAATGTATATAGTTTTTAGAAATGGGAATTTTTATTGAGAGCCAATTCGATACCCAGTTTTTTCTATGGAAAGAGCTTAAGGAATGGATTGTGTGTGTTATTGAAAAGGAAGGGTTTATAGTAGGTGATTTGAATTATTCCTTTGTATCGGATGAGGAGATACTTGAAATTAATAGAAAATTCTTAGATCATGATTATTATACTGATATTATTACGTTTGATGAAGTGGATTATGATATCATCAATGGGGATATTGTTATTAGTGTAGAACGGGTTGTTGAAAATGCGAAGGAATTGCATTGTGAATATATAGAGGAGTTCTGTAGGGTTGTGATTCATGGTGTGCTTCATTTGTGTGGGTATGCAGATAGATCGGAATTGGATGTAGCATTGATGCGAAAAAAGGAAAATTACTATTTAGGTACTAGAAGTTTCACGTGAAACATTGTTTATGTTAAAAGAGTATGATGTTATTGTAGTGGGTGGAGGACATGCAGGAGCGGAGGCTTCAGCAGCTGCTGCTAATTTGGGGTGTTCGGTTTTGTTGATCACTATGGATATTTCTAGGATTGGACAAATGTCTTGTAATCCTGCTATGGGAGGTGTGGCTAAGGGGCAGATGGTTCGTGAAATTGATGCTTTGGGTGGTTTGTCTGGACAGGTTTCGGATGCAACGGCTATTCAATTTAGAATGTTGAATCGATCCAAAGGTCCTGCAATGTGGAGTCCAAGAACGCAAAATGACCGTGTGTTGTTTGCTATTGAGTGGCGAAATCGATTAGAAGAGATTGAAAATTTAGATTTTTGGCAGGATACCGTTGTGTCATTAATTACAAAAAAAGAAAAGGTTTTGGGGGTAAGAACCCAAATGGGTTTGGAAGTATTAGGAAAAAAAGTGATACTTACTTCCGGTACGTTTTTGAATGGTATCATTCATATGGGTACGCAACAGTTTTCTGGTGGTCGGATGGGAGATAAGGCTTCCATGGGAATTACCGAGAATTTGGTGGACTTGGGTTTTGAATCCGGTAGAATGAAAACGGGTACTCCTCCTCGAGTAGATGGTAGGAGTTTGGATTATGGAAAAATGGAAGAGCAGAAGGGAGATTCTGATCCTTGGAAATTTTCTTACCTGCCAAGTAAAATTTTGAAAATACAAAGATCCTGTTGGATTACCTATACCAATCCAGATGTCCATGATGAATTGCGGGTGGGCTTTGATGATTCTCCAATGTTTGCTGGACGAATTAAAGGTTTAGGTCCGAGGTATTGTCCTTCTATTGAAGATAAAATTGATCGCTTTAGTGATAAGGATAGACATCAAATTTTTGTTGAACCAGAGGGTTGGAGTACGATGGAAGTTTATGTAAACGGGTTTTCAACGAGTCTTCCTAAGGAGGTTCAATTAAGTAGTATGCGGTTAATTCCGGGTTTTGAAAAAGCGAAGATTCTGAAACCAGGTTATGCCATTGAATACGATTTCTTTCAACCTACGCAATTAAGTAATACCTTGGAAACAAAATATATTTCAGGGTTGTATTTTGCAGGTCAAATTAATGGGACTACGGGTTATGAAGAAGCGGCTGGTCAAGGTTTAATGGCTGGGATTAATGCAGCTTTAAATATTCAGAATTTGGAACCCTTTATTTTGAAAAGGGATGAAGCATTTATTGGAGTGTTAATTGATGATTTAATCACGAAAGGAACGGAAGAACCTTATCGTATGTTTACTTCTAGGGCAGAACATCGGATTTTATTGAGACAGGATAATGCGGATATTCGACTAACTCAACGTTCTTTTGATATTGGTCTGGCTTCTATAGAAAGATTGGATCTTCTGAAACAGAAGATAGATCAGGTGTCTCTTGTATCTAAACATTTACGAGAATTTTCAATAGAACCTGGGATTATGAATCCAATTCTAAATGAGTTGAATACTTCCCCTATCAAGCAGAAAGTGAAAATTGTGGATATTTTGGGTCGACCCCAGGTGGTTATTAAAAATTTATTGGCTTTAACTCCTGTATTGGATACGATGGATTTAAAGGATGTGAACGACCGGGAAGTGTTGGAGCAAGTTGAAATTAGTATTAAGTACTCTGGTTATATTGAAAGAGAAAGAAAATTGGCGGATCGTTTAAAAAATCTGGACCATATTTTTCTAAAAAGTGATTTTGATTATTCTAAACTAAAATCATTATCCTATGAGGCCAAAGAAAAATTAAGTTCTATTAAACCAGATAACTTAGGACAAGCTTCGCGTGTGAGTGGGGTGTCTCCTGCGGATATAGCCGTTATTTTGGTGTTTTTAGGAAGATAGTTTCACGTGGAACGTGTTTTTCAATTCCATATACATAATAAACTAGTTTAAGAGTATTTACCTCTTATCTAGTATATATGATGGAAAATTTAATTTCATTCATTAAAACGGTTGTTTGAATTAACTTAGTGATTATTAGAGATTTAAACCCGTAATTTTTATTATTATTTGAATTTTTACAATATTTTGTTCCCCATGGAGTTCGTGCACTTTAATATTTATCAAATGAAAAATTACTTTATTCTTATATCGATTTCCATTTTATCTAGTATTTCCTTGATTGGGCAAGAAGGGAGTATTGGGGGGTGGATAGATTACTCTCCTTATAGTTCTGTATTTACGGTTGCCGAGGGTGGAGGAGTCGTATATGGCGCAACGGAATTTGGCTTGATTGAATTTAATAAATCGGATAATAGTTTTTTACGTTTTTCGAAGGTGGAGGGATTGTCGGATGTGGGTATTTCATGTTTAGGGTACAATGCTATAACGGAATCCTTTTTTGTGGGTTATGCCAATGGTAAAATTGATTTGATTACATCCTCCAATATTATCTCAAATGGAGATCTTTTTAGAAAGACTATTTCAGGAAATAAAAGTTTGAACAATGTGTTTATGTACAAACATTATGCATATGTGGCTACTGGTTTTGGAATTGTTAAATTTGATTTGGAACGGGAAGAGTTTTCGGATACCTATATTATTGGTGATAATGGAAGTAACTTGAAAGTAAATGATATTACTATTTTGAATGATACCATTTATGCGGCTACGGAAAAGGGAATAAAGAAGGCGTTTTTAATGGATCCAGAAATCGGGTTTTATGAAGCATGGGATTGGGTTTTGGATATTCAAAACCCCGGTTCTGAATTTGACATTATTGAATCTTTTGGTTCAATTTTATATGTGAATATGCCAGGAAGTGTGGATAATTCAGATAGTTTATTTATCCGAGATATCAATCAACCCTGGCAGTTGGTTTCCGAATTATTGGGCTACGAAAATCATTCAGTGGCGGTGTATGAAAATTACGTTTTAATTTGTCATGGTGGACAGGTATCTTCTTACGATGAGCATTGGGTGGAGGTGAATAGAATTTTTAATTACGGGGAAGGAAATTTCGTATCGAGTAATGATGCTTTTTTGTCCCCAGACAGTACCATTTGGATAGGTGATAATTCCAATGCACTAGTTAAAAATCCCAGACCATTTCATTTTGAAATTATTAATCCTTCCAGTCCTAATAGTTCCGGGGTATATGGGATAAGTATTCGAAATAATGAGGTTTGGGTTGCCGCGGGTGGAGCTAAAAAAAATGGGAGTAATTTACATAATAACGATGGCGTTTTTTGGAGAGGTAGTGATTTGAAATGGAGTGCAATTAATAAGTTTAATGATACTGTTTTAACGGATGTATTCGATTTTTTGACCATAGCATTTCATCCCTTTAATAAAGAATTGATTTATGCGGGTTCCTTAGGTGGTGGTTTAATCGAGTTTACGGATCATCAAACTTCCACTATTTTTAATATGGAAAACTCTCCGCTTAAACCGGATAATATTACCAAAAAGGAAGTTGCAATTACAGGGTTGGATTTTGATAGCGATGGAAATTTATGGATAGCTAATTCTAAAAACACCCATGTTTTAGCGGTATATACAAATGAAAAGGAATGGGTTTCCTTCAATTTTTCAAATTTGGTTAACGATGACATTACAGGGGATATTTTGGTTGCTTCCAATGGGTATAAGTGGGTAAACCTTCCGGGTGAAAAAGGAATTCTCGTATTTGATAATGGAACCACTATTAATGATTTAACAGATGATCAATCTAGGTTACTTAATAATGGTGCCGGTTCTGGTGGTTTACCCACCAATAGTGTGTTTTGTATGGCGGAAGATCGAGATGGTGAAATTTGGGTGGGTACATCGGAAGGTGTAGCTGTTTTTTACTCTCCTGGAAGTGTATTTAATTCGGAAGTTAATTTTGATGCGCAACAAATAATTGTGGATGCGGAGGGATATTTTCAATATTTATTGGGTTCTGAAACCGTTACCGCTATTGCGGTGGATGGGGCGAATAGGAAGTGGTTTGGAACCGAAGGTTCAGGAGTGTTTTTAATGTCAGCAGACGGTACACAAGAATTATTACATTTTACGAGTTACAATAGCCCGTTACTTTCCAATATTATTAAAACGATTGAAATTAATCATTCAACGGGTGAGGTATTGTTTGGTACCGATAAGGGAATAATAGCCTATAAGGGCACAGCTACAGGTGATGAAGTGACCACCAATCAAACCTATGCCTATCCTAATCCAGTACCGGAGAATTATGAAGGTTTAATTGCCATAAAAGGATTAGCTGTAAATTCCGATGTTAGGATTACAGATGTGGCTGGAAATTTAGTGTTTTCTTCTGTTTCTGAAGGAACACAAGTTGTTTGGGATGGAATGGATATGAATGGACAAAGAGTTGGAAGCGGTGTTTATTTGGTTTTTGGAATTGATTCTGATGGTCAAGATTCCCAGGTTGCAAAAATTCTTTTTTCAAGATAGCTAGAATGTAAATTGATTTTTATGGTTCAAAATACTAGGGGAATTGTGTTGCATAAAACAAATTACTCCGAAAATAGTATAGTCGTCCAATTGTATACTTTGCACTTTGGTAAGCTTAGTATTCTTGTACAAGGAGCTAAAAAGAAACGGGCAAGAAGTAAAATTGCTCTTTTTGAACCCTTAAGTATTTTAGAATTAACTGGGAATTTTTCAAATACGGCTAAACTGATTCGTCCTACCGAGATATCCATGTTTATATCCTTACAGGAAACCCATACTAAAATTTCTAAAAGTTTAATTGTTTTATTTTTATCGGAAGTCATTCATAAATCAATTAAGGAATCTTTTCCCGAACCAGATTTATACATTTACCTGGAAAAATCCCTGGTTCAATTGGAGAAAACGAACGATAGTATTGCCAATTTCCACCTCGTGTTTTTAGTGGGGTTATCTCGTTTTTTGGGGTTTTTACCGTTCAAATCCTCGGGGCATTATTTTAGTATATCGGACGGTGTTTTTTCTAATATTATACCCAGCTCTGGTTTGTATTTAAAGGAAGAGGAAAAAGAAATTTTTTATTCTTTATTGGATATTACCCTTCAGGATTGTCACCAACTTTCATTAAATTCTGTGCAGAGAAAAACTGCTTTACAAAATGTGTTGGATTATTACAAAGTTCATATTTCAAATATGGGTGAAATTAAATCTCACCATGTCCTAGAAACCATTTTTCAATAAGTAATTTTCTTTATATCATTTTGAAAGCAACCCTTTGGAAGTGGTTTACGTATTTACATTTGTGAATACGCGGTCAATTGGCTAATATTGGCAATAATTAAATATTGACAGTTATATCAACTAGGAATCGTAAGTAATCTAAATAGAATGAAAAATTTATTCAATATAGTCGTGGCTTTTATGGCACTTGGGATGGTGTTTATTGTTTCGTGTAAAAAGGAAATCACTCCTACCATTGGCGAAGTTTTGGTTTTGAATGAGGATGGCTTTCCGGTACCTTTCGCAGATGTTATGTTAACATGTACTTCATCGGTAAATAAACCATGTGAAATCGAAATTATTGGTCAAACGGATAAGGATGGATTGTTTACCCAAGAATTTGCGTTGCCTAAAGTATTGGAAATTACCGCAGGTGGAAATTTATATGATACCATTATTCAGGGTTCATTACCAGATACCACCATGACTTTCGTTAAGGATACCATTTGTGGTACCTCATTTATAAGTATTAAACCCGAGGAAACCAGTCGTCAGGTTATAATTCTGTACGACTGTAAATAATTACAGCCTCTTTTAAGAGTGTGTCCTGGTCTTTTTTTGATAAACTAGGTAAACGATCGTTTTGAGTATAATGGGGCCAACCTTGCTCGTCTTTATGTGAAAATTCATAATAATTGAAAGGGGCCAACAATCTACATGCTGCAATGTGCATAAGGTTCATTTTCTCGTCCTTTTCAAAAGTTCTAAATCCTTGTCCTAATTCTTGAATGCCGATTAGAAATAATAATCCGTCCATTTCTAAACCCTCTCCAAAAATATTTTCAAATTTTT
>MAAC01019359.1_pt1 | contig 18098 bp, 19 predicted proteins | sample 1115981 | NCBI WGS metagenome assembly MAAC01 (sample SAMN04961126, study PRJNA320927) | seawater metagenome | isolation source: sample BD02T64 sea water enriched with oil for 64 days | place: USA:Gulf of Mexico | collected 2013-07-27 | reverse complement strand
TAAGGAGCAGGAGGCTGGAATGTCGACAGCAGAGATGTGCCGCAGGCACGGCCTTAGTCCCGCTACGTTCTAAAAGTTCAAATCCAAATACGGTGGGATGAATATCTCTGAGACCCATCACCTTAATTCATTGGAAGATGAGAACGCCAAACGGAAGCGCCTTCTAGCAGACACGATGTTGGACAATGTTGTGTTAAAGGATTTGCTCGGAAAGAACTGACGACACTGAATGTGCGACGGGGTGCAACACGCAATGCAATCTGGGATCATGATATCTCGCAGCGTCGGGCGCGTAGGCTCGCCCTCTCTCGCATTTGCACGCATGTGCTGTCTGGCAACAGGTGTCGACCCCAAGACCGTCAGCCGCGATCACCCGCCGGATAGTCCAGAAGTTTGCGAAGAGATGAAGGCGATTGGCACCACATCACGCCTAGGAAGCCCCAGCAACACGGGTTCATCGAAACCTTCAAGGGCAAGTTGAGGGACAAATGCCTGAATGAAACGCCGCTTGGAACATTGCGCGACGCCCGCCGTAAACTGGCCCTTTGGCGATACGACGACAACTTTCCCTCTCGTGCATGCTTCGCATACCCTACCGGGCAGTCGTCAGACCGCACTCATCGCTGGTAAACCAAACACCCGCACAGGCGCGCCAAGTGCTTGAGCAATTTGAACGCCCCGCGCACGACGCGCTTGCCCAAAACGAAACCACAGAATATCAAACCCGCAAACTCTCATTATCAATGAGAGAGACGCGGCGAGCAGGTCAATACCAACAGGTGCCCGAATCTGGTGGAACGAAGTGATAGGTCTTGGTGTCATTTGGGCAGATCAGTTCCTGTGCCAGCATTGGTGCAGAATCCACCTAGTTTTCTAGTCTGATGCCGTGCCAATAGACAGCTGTCCCCTCATTCAATCCACTCTTAATTTCGATTGCCACAGATGCACCAAGGCGCACCCGCAGTTCAGGTCCCGGCATTGATCCGTTAAAGCCAAGCATCGGCGTGGCATTTCCCCATCCGGCAAGATGTGCTGGGTTACGCCTTCTACCCGCAGATACTGAATTTTTTGTCCCGCGAACAAGGGGAGGACAACTTTGAAATGGCGAATGCTGAGGCCAAGAATTGTCTTCTGTTAATTTGGAGACTCATGTTGGCAAAGTTAGATTGGACGTAAGAACAGCGGTAATGCCGAGGGTAATTAGGACAGCCCACCACTCAATAGTTATGGATTTTGCGAGGTGTCCTGCAGCATTTGGGTCGTCTGCCCGAAGTCCGGGGATGAAGCGAAGCTTATTTGCAGCAGCAAGCGCCAGAAGCCCTGCAACGAATACAACCTTCAGGATCAGAGCGAGGCCATATCCCGTACCGAAAAGCGCGGTGAGGGAACCTACAAGTTCGTAACCCATATACCCACCCGCAACGATCAACAGCGGCACAGTGACCGAAGCAACAAGACCAAAGCGATGGCCGACATTCGCAGCAGCAGGCCAAGTTTCTGGTTTTAAGGCCAGTCGCTTAAGGGGTGTCAAAATACCGATCCACAGGGCAATGGCAATCAAGTGCAGGGTCAAGGCAATATCTAACAGTGTCATGTCACGACTAGGAACATGCCCGACTTGGTCAAACGAACATAACGCCATAATACCACCTAAAATGGAAAGCCAAGACCCCATTCGGCCCGTAAAAAGACCAAAAATGAGAACACACAACCCGAGAATGCGATAACTCAATGCCGCTCCTACAGGTGTATTCCAAAGCAGACCCAGCATTTCAGGATCAGTCATGCCACTTGCATCGCCCGTCAGGCTTGCACCACGCAATGAGAATGCAAGGATCGCAGCAACAAGACCAAGAACGGCGAAAGTCAGGGAAAGGCCGCGATAGTGGATTAATCGAAACACCAGTGCCGCCATGACCGTTCCTGCCGCTGTCAGTACACCAACGTAAAGCGCTAACTTCGTAGCGATCGCTGCCATCCCCCATACATCAGCCATCATTATTCGACCGCGAAGCTAAACGTGCCGTTCATCGCATGTCCATCAATCCCAAGTCCGCGCCAATCGATCACGTAATTACCGCTTCCCATACCCTGCATTAGGATCCTGTGGATTGATGTGAACTCGCGTTTCCCGCTCACATTCAAAGCAACATTTGAATGTGGTCCATGACTCATCGTCACTCGGGTCAATCGAATTTCGCCTTTGAACTCAAGCAGGATCTCTGATGGTACATCTTTGATCGTCGATTCACTAATTGGAGAGGTGCTTTCAAGTGGCGAGTGCGCCAGAGCAGCCGAAGCCCAAATCCCCATCAGCCCTGCAAGCAGTATGTTTTTCATTGTTGTTCTCTTCATGGCCATCAGTTGATTCCGTTGGCACGTTGTAATTCACGAATGTAGGCAACGATCATCGTTACATCTGCCCGTGTAATCCCCTCGACAGCGGGCATATCACCAAATGGCCAGTGATGTGCGCGCACCCCCAACTCCGCAGCCCGTTGGAAGCTCTCATCGCCATGGTGGTTTGGTTCATAAATGACGTGGACCAAAGGTGGGGCTACGCCTTCTTGCCCCACTGCATTCATGCCATGGCAAGAAGCACATTTGGCTTCAAACGCCCGCTTACCGACCTCAGCGTTCTGCGACAAGGCTTCAGGCAGCAGCACTTCTGCCAAAGCATCATTTGCGCCGTCCCCAGCGGATAGTGTTTGAGAGTCTTGGTCAACTGATGGCCACAAAGCGTAGACAAGCCCGCTAACGATTACGGTGGCACCTATTGCTATAACTGATCTCATTTTAGTCCCCGACTATTAATGCTTTCAGCCATGGCTAGCGCTTCCAGTCAGTGGAAAGTCAAACCTTTTATTATCACAGCTTCGTGAACACCCAAATCGCCTGCCAGTCACCAGTCAGTAAGACGTCCCTGTGGGGCCCGTTCCTGCCCCCGTTGATGCACCTGAGGCTGGGCTACCAAAGACAGCAGGGCGCATGGTATGTGAAAAGCCCGCCCTGCTAAGCAAATCAGAGTTCTATCCCAGCCTAAATCAAAGGCCATTTTGGAAACCAATGTGAAATTGTTTCTGGGATCGCAGGATATCGTAATGATAAAACGCTCGGCATTAATACAGCCCCCCATGCGGGGGCAACGACGAAAATCAGGAGAGACATATAATCACCTTCATCATCTTTATCGCTGGCTTTGCCCTCGTAGTGCTAGCCATAGATTGCAACTAAGACAGCCATCGTTGCGAAAGCGGTATCGCCTTTGAAACTGCAAATCCCAGCGCCTGTCCGGTATGCAGCATGAGATCTGCAAACACCATCAATCCCGCTCCCTCACCTGACGCAAGTCAGATTGAAACCGCCCCGCACAACATCGAGGCGGAACAGCAACTGCTGGGCTCGATCCTAGCCAATAATAAAACCTATGATCGGGTGATATCAATCATACAGGCCAACCACTTTTTTGATCCTGTACACGGTCGCATCTTTGAAGTGGCGGATGCCAGCATATCTAGTCAATCTAGCGGGCGCATCAATCAGCGCCTTTGCAATACGCGATTATAGGGAAGTTATTCGGGGGCTGGCCATTCGCCAGTCGCTCATCGCTAGGGAAAACCGCCCTCGCTACAAACATCGCTTTTCAGGTGGCGCGAGCCTACAAAAAGGGCACCCTCGCAGACGGAATAACCGGCACAATATCCGGTGGTGTTGTCGGGTTTTACAGCCTGAAAATGCCATCCAAACAACTGGCCGCGCGGATCCTATCAGAGGCCTGTGAAGTGCCCAGCCAGAAAATTCGACGAGGCGATATCACCGAGGATTACCAAGATTCGCTTGAATGGTATTGTGAGTGCGCCGTAGGGCGTGAATGGTCCAGTGTGGAATGGTAACAAACCTGTCGATGCGAGACTTCGCTTTTGACCAGCCGTTAAAAGGCTGGAGTTGTGGCAGAAGGGAAGCCACAAGGGGCGTTAGTGGGAGTGTGTGAATTGCGTGTTTTCATAACCTCAGCCGGAAAAACAATCACATCATCATTCACCCAAGACTGTCGGAAGTACTGGAACTGTCCACGTCGTTGACTGGTGAGAAGCAGCAATTTCAAGAAGATGGAAAAGGGACGATAGTCGTATTCCCAGATGTTCTTTATTTCATCATCTGTGACCACACGTTCGCGGGTATTATATTTCACTGGAACGAACTGAAACGGGTTTTTGTCAACTAGCTCATTTCGAACGCACCAGTTAAAAAATCTTCCACGTCGATACTTGGTAGGGCTTTTTCAAATCAATGTCAGTTTTCACGACGTCGGTAATGCGCGACTTTTCAACCAAACCAAGCCTATGACGATAACCCGCCACTGTCTTAGGGGCATTCTTAACCTCACACTCCGCGAGGTTCGCACTACCCGCCTCAGGGAAGCTTTGTAGTGCAATGAGCGGCGTACTCCCTCTGAGCCTGCAAAGCCGGCGTTCATGCTTTTTTGAGCGTCACAGTAGGATATTTCCCAGCGTCTTAGACCTGAGTTCTTTGCCATAAACAATAAAGTAAGCTTTTGAATTCTTCGTGACCCTAACGCAAAAACTAGGGACGACTGTATCCAATACATCTTGTGACCCGTCTTAGGGCTTGGAAGTTGTCGGATTGCAATGCTGGTAGGATTTGACCTCTTTTTCACTCTCAACTCGATGCGCTGAGGGTATCATGTATGAGGTGGTATGTTGGCGATCCCACGAGGACTCGAACCCCGAACCCTCTGCTTAGAAGGCAGATGCTCTATCCTGTTGAGCTATGGGACCGCGCTTTGACCCGAAGGTCGCCGCTATATCGCCAAATATGACGTCCAGCGAAAGCGAAAAACCCGGCCATATGTAAAATTTGGCCGGTTTGTGTTTAGTGTGTCCAGACCGCGCGACGGTTGGTGGCAAAGTTTTCGCCGTAACCATTGGGACGCACGATTGCTTTGCGGGTCTTTGGTTCCTGAACTGTGACCTCAACGCCATTGGCTTTGGCATAATCAAGCGCCGCATCTTTGCTGTCAAATGACATGCGAATTTGGCTTTGAGTATCATCCGAGGATGTCCAACCCATCAATGGGTCAACTTCACGTGCAGAAGCTGGTGCAAATTCCAGCACCCAGTTTTTCGTTTTGGCAGTGCCTGACTGCATGGCGTTGCGGGCAGGCATAAAGAGACGGGCGCGCATGGGCTCTCCTCGGCATGAATTATTTTCAAGACAGATAACGCCAAACCCGGTTCGGGCGCAAGTGGCGAAAGCCGCAAAGAAGGGGAAGCAGGCGCAGAGTGGTTACCAGATCGAATGGGGAGTGAGGGGTGGGTGGGTGGTTCACCCGACCTAGTAACCGTTTCTGCTGCTTGCCTATACAACCTAGGATGAAGTTGGTTAATCGAGCAAGTCCAAAATTACTTTAAGTTGTGTTTATTTTCATTTTTATTCGCATAGGCTGTAACGCCTTATTAACCTTTCTCGGCTCTGGAAGCGGGATTCCCACCCTTCCCCTTGCAGAAGAACAAAAAGAGGACAAAAATGTCGCAAGCAAAGGAATCACATTGTGCCTGACACAGAGACCCAGATAGTAGCAGCAGCCAACCTTGCAACGGGCCTAACCAAGGGTGCCGGGCGTGGGAAGCTTGATAAGCTTGAAGGCGGTAAACGCTTTGTAATGCATTCGGATTTCTCGCCAGCAGGCGATCAGCCGAACGCGATCCGTGATCTTAGTACTGCTATCCTTGAGGGCGAACGTGACCAGGTTTTACTAGGCGCAACAGGCACCGGAAAAACCTACACCATGGCCAAGGTGATTGAGGAAACCCAGCGCCCGGCGATCATTCTTGCGCCCAACAAGACCCTAGCAGCGCAGCTATTTGGTGAGATGAAGGGATTTTTCCCCGACAACTGTGTCGAATATTTCGTCAGCTTCTATGATTATTATCAACCCGAAGCTTATGTTGCGCGCTCTGACACGTTCATTGAGAAAGAAAGTCAAATCAACGAACAAATTGACCGGATGCGCCATTCGGCGACACGGTCACTGTTGGAACGTGATGATGTGATCATCGTGGCCTCAGTCAGTTGTATTTACGGCATCGGTAGCCCCGAAACCTATACAGCGATGACCCAGGACCTGATCACAGGCGAGGAATACGACCAACGCGATATGATGCGCGGCTTGATTGAACAACAATATAAACGCAATGATAACGCCTTTTCGCGTGGCACGTTTCGGGTGCGCGGCGACAGTCTGGAAATCTGGCCCAGCCACCTTGAAGATCGCGGCTGGCGGCTGTCCTTCTTTGGTGATGAACTGGAAGCCATTACCGAATTTGACACGCTGACCGGGGAAAAGACGGCCGAGCTGGAAAAGGTGCGGGTTTATGCGAATTCGCACTATGTCACCCCGCGCCCGACGCTTTTGCAGGCCGTGAAGTCGATCAAGGAAGAACTTGTTGTACGTCTTGCGCAGTTTGAAGCCGACGGAAAGTTGTTGGAACATCAACGCCTTGAGCAACGTGTAAAGTTTGATCTCGAGATGATCGAGGCTCAGGGCTATTGCAACGGCATTGAGAACTATTCGCGTTATCTAACGGGCCGTAACCCCGGAGAGCCTCCCCCCACCCTGTTTGAATATCTGCCGGATAATGCACTGGTCTTCGCCGATGAAAGCCATGTTTCTGTGCCGCAAATTGGCGGCATGTACCGGGGGGATTATCGGCGCAAATTTACGCTGTCAGAACATGGTTTCCGCCTGCCATCCTGCATGGACAACCGCCCTCTGAAGTTTGAGGAATGGGATGCGATGCGCTCGCAATCCGTCTTCGTTTCCGCAACCCCATCGCAATGGGAGCTGGAACAAACCGGTGGTGTGTTCGTGGAACAGGTGATCCGCCCCACCGGCCTATTGGACCCGATGATTGAGATCAGGCAGGTAGAGACCCAAGTGGACGATTTACTGGATGAATTACGCAAGATGATTGCCGGTGGTTTCCGCACCCTGGTCACGACGTTGACTAAGCGTATGTCGGAAGATCTGACAGAATACCTGCACGAACAGGGCATCAAAGTGCGCTATATGCACAGTGACATCGACACCCTAGAACGCATTGAAATTCTTCGTGATTTACGGCTTGGTGCCTTTGATGTTTTGGTTGGGATCAACTTGTTGCGCGAAGGATTGGACATTCCGGAATGTGGCTTGGTCGCAATTTTGGACGCCGATAAAGAAGGCTTCTTGCGATCCACGACCTCGCTGATCCAAACCATTGGCCGCGCCGCGCGCAACGCGGAAGGCCGCGTCATCATGTATGCGGATAAAATCACCGGTTCCATGCAACGCGCGATGGATGAAACGGATCGTCGGCGCGAACGCCAGATGGCTTATAACGTGGAACATGGCATCACCCCCATGACCGTGAAAAAGAACGTCGAGGATGTTCTCGCCGGACTTTACAACGGTGATGTTGATATGAACCGCGTGACGGCGACGATCGACAAGCCCCTGCACGGTGCCAACCTTGAGGCGCATCTGGATGGGCTGCGTGACAGCATGCGCAAGGCCGCTGAAAACCTTGAGTTCGAAGAAGCCGCCCGCCTGCGCGATGAGGTCAAACGCCTTGAGGCCGTTGATCTTGCGATCTCAAATGATCCGCTCGCGCGTCAAAGCGCCGTTGATGCAGCTGTCGAAGAAGCTCATTCCGCCGGGGGACGTTCAAGCGCTGGGAAGGCTGGCATGCGGGCAAAACGTGGGAAAAAGCGGTAATTGAAAACACCTTATTTCAATACCATGCTTGGCACGCGCTCTGGTGTCTACAATAAACACATTCGCCAAACCTTGCGCTAGGTTTCCAATTTTATTCTTTATAACTTCGATCTGTCACGGCCGCGTTTTGTGCGAAACAAGTCAATTATCACACTGTTATTGCATAACAAAGCGACCATGCCGAGAAGAGCATCACCAAGACAAAGGTGCTTTTCCATGATTAATTTAAAACCCACGACGACCTCAGCGTTTTTTGCCATTGCCCTGCTTGCGGCCTGCGCAACACCCTATGAACAATGTGTTAGTCAAGCCAATAGTAATCTGCGCCAGACAGAGCGCGAAATCCTTCACTTCCGCACCAACATCAACCGGGGGTACGCCGTACACAGGCAATCCATTCCCTATACGGTCGCGCGAGAATGTGTCGACGAGCACGAGCAAACATATCGCTGCGACGAAGTGCGCTATTATACAGAAGAAACCCCTGTCTCAATTGATATTGCGGCAGAGCAACGTAAGCTTGAGCGCGCCTCTGCCCGCCTCAGTAACTTGCGCGAGGACGCCCAGCAAATGGCACGCAGTTGTCAGGTGCAATATCCAGAAGGCTAAACTGTTATATAAAAGAGAGAAAGGCCCCAAGGGGCCTTTTCCTATGCTGTATATTTAATACATTCAGAATTGATAGTTCAGTCCAGCGAACAATGACACGGCCGTGACGCTGTCACGTTCTTTGCCACCTTCCAAATCAAGAATATCCAAGCGATCACCATAGTTCCGACTATCATTCACCCCGATCATATGGCGTATGTTCAGCCCAATCTCAAATTCTGCATTGTCTCCGGCCCAGCTCGCGTCTGAGAGCAGGGAAGGCGAAAACTCCAATACGGCAACATTCGCCATTTCACTGTTTATTTCAGCATCCCGGAGACTCCGCACGCCCCCGATCAGATCACCGCCGGCCACATTTGTGGTCCGCCGCCCACGGTATCCACCCAAAAAACCTTCGAGTTGCAAGGCTTTACCATTGTTCAACCCGACCCTATGACGCGCACCAACCCGAACACCAAGACCTGCAAAACGTGTATTCTGCTCAGCAAAATAACTAAATCCAGATGGATAGAGATAGTCCACATCAACATTATTGCTGAAAATTAACCCACCTGCACCAGCCAGAAACTCTGTGCCTGCAGTTCCATGTTCTGCACCAAAGGAGAACATAACCGCGCCATCCAACCAAACCGTTAAATTTTCAGTATTTGCTGTATCGATACAATCACTGACTGTGCCAAGAAAGGTCAAAATCGAACATGCGCTATTTGTTGGGCGGTTCGTGCCATCAGACCCATCAAGAAAGCCAAAGCTCATGCCGTATTCCATTGGGTTTCCCCAGAAACCTGCAGTATCGGCAAAGGTAATGCTTCCAAAGCCGCCACCCCCAAAGTTAGTTGTAATCTGAGCATTAGGAGATGTATTCCGGTCGAGCGCATAAGTATAATCAGAACCAGCCCCAAGACCGATACCTCCGCGCAATGATATCGTATCGGCGTAAGAAGGTATGGCCACAAACGCACCAATTACCAAAGATGATAAAATTTCATATTAATTCCCCAGAGGTGAAATAAACGCGTGCACAGCAAGCAACACAACGCTCTCAACTTGCCCCTACAAGATTGAAAGTAATAGACCTCCCTATATTGATAGAATTAAGTCAAATTTAGGACACGTCTTAGAATACCGCGCCGACGTCATACATTACCGGTTCAAACCCCTTAAATAATGCCGCCATTGCGCGGTTACGTTTGCGCATCTCAGTTGTGCGCAGCATGGCTTGGAAATCTTCTCGCTTTTCCCATTGGGAGTAATTCGCGATCCGGGTCTGGGCATCATTCACATGCAGACCAGCACCGATAAACCCCGACTGCTTCGAAATAAACTGCGCATAGGCATCTTCAAGCGCCTCAAACAAATCTTGGCAGGTTGCGGGCGAACACTCAAAAGTTGTGATAACCGTCTGAATATCACCACCGTTTGCTTGCCGAATTGAGACAGTTGCGTTGGAATTGGGTGTCATGGGCTCCTCCTATAGAAGAAGCCTGACACATGAGCTGCCTTATTTCAACAATTCCCGCGCCTTAGCAAACAACAAAGGGCGCCCATATGGCACCCCTTGCACTTGCTCCGCCCCGCTCATTGGCTATGAAAATACTTGCCCGCCACAATCCAGAAATCAGATGGGGTTATCCACCCGCGCGACAACCTGTACTTTCCCTTTACAAGCCTGCGCCCAAGTGATGTGCACCTGATCTTTGTCTGTACCCTTCTCAGGCGTGGCATAGGGCATATCCGTTACCTGCCCCCCGGAACCATTGGTGATCGCCCCTTCCGCCGTGATCGAGGTCACATTGCGCGCACGGCCACCAAAAGGCAGATGAGGTTCAAAATCCACCGCCCAAGTTTTATTGGTCGATGCCTCATTATGCAAAATAATTGCCGGATTATGGGTCTTCTTCGTCACCGCCGTATAGGTGTTCCCTTCCCAGCGGATATTACGGGTTCGGCCAAAATCTAGCCCTGCAAAGCTGCTGTCCAACCGCTCGACCTGATCAATTTGGGCATCAAAGGCCTTAAATACATTTCCCGATACATTCAGGCCGTTAATAAAATGACCTGCCCCAAAAGGCTTTACCACAATCCAGCTAAACCAGGGGGCAAGATTACTAGCAATGAAAATATTACCGGTGACGGTCAGCCCACCAAAGGAGCTTTCCGACTGGAACTCCGGTTGGCTATCATACTCATTGCTCCACTCAATAAAGCTGTTATCGACATAATTTCCAACGAAAGTACTGGCGCAGAGACTGGACGCGACGACAACCCCAGCCATCCGCAGGCCTTCAGTTTCATTATCACCCTGAAACCAGTGATTGCTCGCAAACATATGCCCGGAACCGCTGACAATGCCAAAATGGGCGAACCTGGTTGAACGATTGTCGCGGATCTTATTGTCATTCGCATTAGAATTGAAAGCAATCGTCGTACGGTTCTGCGCTGGAACTGATGATTCATTGGAAAAGAACTGGTTCCGGTCAATCAACATCCCCTGACATCCGCGCCCCGGCGATGTGATCCCACGATCTTTTGGCTTGGTAAAAAAGCAGTCTCGCACGTGGAACACCAGCCCACCAGTCGCCAACATTACACCGCTTGCCATCCCCGCCAACTGGAACTCAATTTCTGATAAAACAAACCGGCTGAGGTTCGTGAAGCCACTGAAATCTAGTGCGTATTTGTGGCGTGTAAATGTGAAATTTTGCGTACCTGCCGCATCATAAAACGGTTGTGACAAAGTCAATTCCTGCGCGCCAATATTCACGTCGCGCACATAGATTTCGCGTCCGACACCATTACCGGTAACGCGCGCACCAATTGGAATACCAGCGATATTGGCCACATTGGTTAGCAAAGTGTTACTTGATGTGGAATATGTCCCAAGAGAGGTTACGACCTCATCATTCCACGCACTGGAGGACACGCAATCCAACATGCCGTTTCGAATGACGCGGCGCGAGGTATAGGATGTTTTGTTGCCCACGACCGCCTGAACATCGATGGGTTCGGTCAGCGTGATCTGCCGCCCACCTAGGTCAAGTGAATCGTGATCAGAAAAGTTGAACAACACCGCGATTGCGCGTTTAAACGCCTCCAACTCATCACCAAATGCAGCAATATAGGCGGGCAAATCATAGTTTTTCGTCAAGGTCAGCCGCTTGTCTGTCGGCATATTCACCGTACCGGTAAACTGGGTACGATTTTCAAAGGTCACGTGATCTGACAGATAAAAAACGCCTTCCGGGATGATCACTTTCCGACCATTTGCTGCAGCATCAGCAGCCTCAAACGCTGCCATATTATCGGTCAAACCATCACCAATCGCGCCATAGTCAAGCACATCGACACTATCCAGAAGTTTGCTGGTAAACACGTTGCTGACATCATCAATCTGAATATCATCAATGCGCACAACCGCCCCATTTGCGCCGGTCAAATCCAACCCAAAATGACCATAAATTGGCGTGCGGCCCCAGGGCATATCCACCCCGCCCCGTGTACCCGTGCCAACGATGGCGCTGATTTCAAAAATATCACCATGCGCTGTGATCGCGACCGAAGGTCCAACTTCAACCAACCCCGCGACATGTCCACCGCCCGCCTGCCCGGCCCAGCCAGCAATACGCACATCTGGCAACGCACCGCCAATCACTTTCACCCAGGTTTTGATCTGCAGATAGCAGCCCGGCAGGATCGGCGTTTCCCCCATATACCGCAATTTCTGCGTGCCGCTTGTTTTCAATACCTCAAGACAACCGCCAAAATCTGGATCCGCAGGTACAAAAGCCGCCGTAACGCTACCATCATAGGTGTCTGAGCCCGGTGTGCCATCGCCTGAAGACCAGACATCAAGACCGTTAAGAAACTGTGGCGGCATCAGGACCAGCCCGTCTGTAATTGCTTTGTTCATCGCAAACCCCTTTCGCATTGCGTGAAAGGGCGCGATATCCGGCTTTCAACCGGACAAGCACGCCCCTGACGCAAAAAGGGGTATCAACAAGCCCTTAACGCCATCTAAGACCATCGTACGGTGTGAGAGCTTGCCCTAGGTAAGACTCCATGTAAACGTGCCCAGATGACCTCCACCGAACACCACAGCACACCCACTCCAGATGATCGTCCTGTGATTGAGTATTTCTACTCCATCCATTCCGCCTTTGCTTGGATCGGTGCATGCCAGTTGGAAAAAATCGCACAAGCCTCAGGGCGACGTATCTTACACAAGCCCTTTGATTTCATTCCAGTTATCACGGCGGCCAATAGCGGCACATACCTAAATATTTCGCAGGAACGTATGGAATATTTCTTTGGCCGCGAGATTGATCGATGGGCCGAATGGCGCGATCAACCCTGTATTCACACCCGTCCTGTTTATCACGATGAGCCCCAAATACTGGCCAGCGGCATGGTACTGGCTGCACAGAATATGGGTCAAAACCCTAATGCCCTATCACGTGAAATTCTTGGCATGCACTGGCGCGACGATGGCAATATCAACGGGCGGGCTGACCTTGCCCGCGCCGCGAAAGCCGCGGGTCTAGCCCCCTATCCTCTGTTTGAAGCCGCCCTCACCTCAAATATTCAGGCCGAATTCACAGCCTGCACGCAAGAGGCTATAAAACGTTCGGTTTTCGGCTCACCCACCTATGTTCTGGACGGTGATATGTTCTATGGCCAGGACCATCTGGAAATGCTGGAACGCGCGCTAAAACAACCTTTTCGCCCCTCGCCAGCATAATTCGCGCATAAAAAAGGCGCACCTGAAAACCTAGGCGCGCCTCTAATTTCTGTATCTCTGATTACTCAGAGAGCAGCTTGCCATCCAAACCATCGCGGATCAGTTGGATACTTTCTTCAACACCGTACAGTGCTACAAAGCCACCAAATCGTGGGCCTTGGCTGGCCCCAAGCAGCACTTCATACAAGGTCTTGAACCAATCACGCAGTGGTTCAAATCCGTGGTTCTTGCCAACCGCGAAAACGATGGATTGCAGGAACTCATCACTGCTGTAATCGACCTCAGGCAAAGCGTCATCCTTGCCCATATCCGCGTTCTTCTTCGCTATCATCGCAAGTGCCGTATCCGCGTCACCCAAAGCTTTCGCAAGATCTTCCAGCGCAGCACGTTCCTGATCGGACGGCGCACGGAACACACGCTCCGGCTTCACAAACGCATGATAATAGGCCACGGCAAACCCCGCCGCCTGATCCAGATCGGGATGGGTTTCAGCAGATGCTTCAGGCGCGTAACGCTGAATAAAGCCCCAAAGTTGGTCCTTTTCCTCCGCCGCAGAAACTGCCGCTAGGTTCAGAAGCATCGTAAATGGCACAACCATATTAGATTGCGGCACATCACCATTGTGAATATGCCAAACCGGGTTGTTCATTTGTGCTTTCAGATCCTGCGTATGGAATGCACGCAACTGCTGATGATACTCATCCACCGCTTTCGGGATCACATCAAAATGCATCCGTTTCGCGGTTTTGGGCTTCAGATACATGAAGTATGACAGGCTTTGCGCACTCGCATAGGTCAGCCACTCATCAATGGAAATCCCGTTACCAGAGGTTTTTGAGATCTTCTGCCCATTCGCATCCAAGAACAGCTCATAAGTATAGTGATCCGGCGCACGCACCCCAAGGATCCGACAAATCTTGTCATAGATCGGCGTGTTGGTGCTGTGATCTTTGCCATACATTTCAAAGTCAACGTTCAGCGCGGCCCAACGCGCGCCAAAGTCTGGTTTCCATTGCAGCTTCACCTGACCACCCGTCACTGGCAGGGTCCATTCCTTGCCGTCTTCATCATCAAAGGTGATCGTGCCGTCGGCTTTGTTCACCGACTTCATCGGCACATACATGACACGCCCTGTCTCAGGGTGCATAGGTAGGAAGATAGAATAAGTCTGACGGCGTTCTTCACGTAAAGACGCCAGCATGACTTCCATGATCTCGTCGTATTTTTCAACACAGCGCAGCAGGATCTCGTCAAATTTGCCTGAACCATAAAATTCGGTCGAGGACACAAATTCATAGTCAAAACCAAACGTATCCAAGAACCGACATAGCATCGCATTGTTATGGTCGCCAAAGCTGTCATGCGTCCCAAACGGATCCGGCACCGATGTCAGCGGTTTTTGCAGATGCTCCACCATCGCTTCCGGGTTCGGTACATTGCCGGGCACCTTGCGCATGCCGTCCAGATCATCGGAAAAACTAACCAGCTTGGTCGGAAGATCACTGATCACTCCAAAGGCGTTTTTGATCATCGTGGTACGGGCAACTTCACCAAACGTACCGATATGTGGCAGGCCAGATGGACCATAACCAGTTTCAAACAACACATAGCCCTTTTCCGGCGCGCCCTTGGCAAAACGTTTGAGCACCCGGCGGGCTTCTTCAAAGGGCCAGGCTTTGCTTTGCATCGCGGTGTCGCGCAGATCAGACATTGTGTTCTCCATCAGGCCCGCAGGGGGGCCGCATTCAATATCGGGCAACCCTGTGTCACCCATTCGCCCGGTCTATTGCGCTCATGCAGCATAAGTCAAGAATCAGAGAGCACCCCATCGGGGGTTTTACGCCCCTTTTCGACAATCCAGCCGAGGATTTTCTGAACATCCTCTCCCGCAGCCAGCCCATCACGCGCCGCCGCAAAATACCCCCGCGCAGAAATCACTGCCGGACCACGCAAACGCACAAGCGCCCCCGTCTCCAAAAAGCTGTCCAAAACCCCGTCCCAGCACAAACAAATCCCTTGCCCGGCAAGCCCGGCGTTCACCACCATTGCGTAAGAGCTAAAATCAAGTGTACGCACCTTACGCGGCATCACCTGACCAGCGTTCTCAAACCAACCAGGCCAGTCATGCCAATGGCTTCTTGCGGCTTCCATCGTCAGCAAAGTCATCTGACTAATGTCATATTGTCCCGACGACATCTTGCGCCGCGTTAGATACAGAGGGCTTGCGACCGGATAAACATCGTCGCCCAACAAACGAATCTCTCCCTGTCCCCCCGTGTCTGGCAGACCAAAGCGGATCAGAATATCGCCGGGGCGTTGGGTTTCACCATACTCCCTACTTATGATACGAACAGTGAGATCCGGGAAGGCATCTTCAAGTTCTCCCAGGTGCGGAATCAGCCAGAAACCAACAAATCCCGACGGCGCAGATATTGTCACCAACCGCGTTCCTGCCTTCTGGCGAATCTGCGAGACAGCATTTTCAATCTGCCCAAAGCCTCCATGCAATGCCTTCAGTAAATCCCTACCATGCTGGGTTATACGCGCGGGTTTGTGGCTACGATCAAACAGTTCACAACCCAAATCCACCTCAAGCGCCGCAATCCTGCGTGAAACAGCCGGTTGTGAAACATTCAGCTCCTGGGCGGCGGCGGTCAGTGTACCATGGCGTGCAGCAGCATAGAATGCCGTCAGGCCTGAAAAAGCGGGAAGTCGCTCCATCTATCATAACCTCATCGTATAATCTCGTTCATCTTTAGCTTATTGCACGACGTAGGAAAAGCCCTCTATCTGACAACAACCACACACTCAACAACAGGACACGTCAGATGCAGAACATGCTAGAAACCGCCGCTCTTCCTTCTGAATTCCACGATCTGACTGCAGATAATCTGCCGCACGCCCCTCTCTCTGTGGATGCAGCACAGGTTCCCTTGGTCGGTGGCACTGATCCCAAATATGGCGAAGTCCAGTGGCGCACCCTGATCAACGGCAGCGATACTGTGGAACGTGATCTGGTACTTGGCATTGCTGAATTCGGCCCTGGCCACCGCTTAAAACCGCATCGCCACGCTCCTGGTGAATTTTACTTTGGCTTGGAAGGCGACGGCATTGTCACCATTGATGGCACCGATCACCCAATCACGCCAGGCATTGCTATCTACGTCCCTGGCAATGCGGAACATGGCACAGTGGCCGGCGAACAAGGGCTGAAATTCGCCTACGGCTTCCCCAATAGCCGCTTTGAAGACATCGAATACAATTTTACCGCCTAACCTGAACCAACACTGCACAGCGCAGGAGTTGTACCTCCCGCGCTGTGCCTCTATGCTCTCCCTTAGGCCCGAGACAGTTATAAGGATGCCCGATGTCTGAGCAGATCCCACATTCCTTCACCGCACAGGACGCCCTGGTTGCAATCATGTTTGCCGAAAGTGCTTCGGATGAAAACATCGGCACACCAGAGCTTTTGACAATTGAGCGCATCGTCAACCACCTTCCAATTTTTGCCCACTACGACGCAGATCGTCTGCGCGTGGTCAGCCAGACAGTGCTCGATCTGTTTTCTGAGGAAGACGGTCTGGATGCCCTGTTTGGCCTCGTAAAAGACGCCCTGCCCGAACCTCTCTTTGAAACCGCTTATGCACTAGCCTGCGATGTCGCCGCTTCTGATGGCCGCCTCAAAGAAGGTGAACTGCGCATGTTGGCCGAGATCCGCTACGAGCTGAACATCGACCGCCTGCATGGGGCTGCGATTGAACGCGGTGCACGCGCACGCCACATGGTAATGCCAGCGGAAGCTGATTAATCCCACAAAAAAAACACGCTTGATCAGGTCGCCTTCGGGCGGCCTTTTTACGTATGCATGCCCTCAGGACAACCACGTGCTGAACCTCAAGACGCAGGAATATTCTGCTGTGGCGAACCAGAGGGGATAAAAGGCACAAGTTCATTGCGTAAAATAGAAGAAAACGGGAATTGGCGACACCGCAATAAGTATTGCGATCAGAAATCCGACGTAGGAAAACATGCCACTGACCCCCGCGATAAATGCGATACCACCCCCTCCTCCCACAAGCGAATTTCCAGGTAGGTTTAGTACCGCCATCAACAATAAGTAGCGATGGCGCAGCAGGAGTGGCCCAATCCGACTTGGCGCGCTTTCCATCAACAATGCCAACCGTTCCTGCGCATCTAGGCGGGACAGTTTGGTGACGAACTCATGTGCGCGTCTGAGGTTCAACTTGTCGAAAACCGCTGCGACCACAGACAACGGCACAAGGCAGCCAACTAGGAACGCCAGTATCAGTGCCGTCACCATTCCCAAATAGACCAATGGCGCAATTTTCCCACCAAACACCATGATGAAACCAAAGCCGATTTCCGCTCCCGGCACAAAGGGCAATGCCGAAGCAATAATAAAAACAACCATCCCGGTCACAACGGCCCGGTGGACCAACAGCTCGTTATTTGGGGTAAGTTTCTGTTCAACGGCCTGCGGCAACCACTGCCCGGCAAGCCATCCGCCACCCAGCAGGACGAGGTAAAACACGATCAGAGAAATCCAGGGGTGTCGCTTTATCACAAGCAAAAACCCGATAGCGTATTTCTCAATGCACCAGCGGCAATGGGACTTGCTTCACTTGATAAATATGGGCTGGCCACAGCCTCTCCAGCGCGGGCCACGTGAACTTGCCTAAATCCAGAACTCATAAATAATGCGGACAGCCAAACAGTCCGGAGCCATCGGAATAACGCAAGCATTCACTCTCTCCTATCCATCCAAACAAGTGAATACCATGCTAACAGAAATCAATTAATCTACAACTTCTTGCACCCTGTAAGTACGAACTCCCTGAAATATTCTTGCTTTTAGGACAAGTTTTCGGCTTGGCTAAGATGCATCTGGTTTGTGTTCATGCCGCTTTGCATATCTGCGTTTGGATGACGTATGCGGTGTCAGGTATTCGTTTA
>MAAC01016652.1_pt1 | contig 18100 bp, 12 predicted proteins | sample 1115981 | NCBI WGS metagenome assembly MAAC01 (sample SAMN04961126, study PRJNA320927) | seawater metagenome | isolation source: sample BD02T64 sea water enriched with oil for 64 days | place: USA:Gulf of Mexico | collected 2013-07-27 | reverse complement strand
TTTCAACGGCTGGTACCTCTTCTGTAGTTTCTTTGATCTTTGAAGTAGGTATAGACTCACTACTTTCTTCCTGGCCTAATACAGTTTCTATTACTTTCTTTTCATAGGTTTTTATTTCTTCAGCTTCAGCTTCAGTGAGATCATTTTTATCTAATTTCTTAATTTCAATACGGTTAGCAATACTTTGTTTTAATGAAAAAACTACGTCTACACGACGGTTTTGAGCGCGCTCATCATCTATACTTAATTCTTCAGATCCATCTTCAAGTGCTACTTCACCACGACCTTCTATGGTTTTAGAAATATTTTCTATAGTAATTTGATGATTTTGCAACCACTCAGAAACCGTTTCTACTCGTCTATTAGAAAGGTCTAAGTTATATTCATAAGAACCTCTATCATCACAATAGCCTAGAATCTTAACATCTAGCAACGGCTTGTAAAGCAAATCATCAAAAAAGGAATTAAGTTGTTTTCCTTCACTGAAAGAAAACTTGTCTTTATCAAGATCAAAATATACTGAATGGGTTTCTGTAAGCTGCGCTTTGCCTACTAGTGTAAGAAATAGAAATATAGATACTATTTGAATTTTAAACTTCATTATTTAAGAATGCGATTATATTTTCCCTCATCATTAAGGACTTCTATGGCTGTTCTTATTTCTGGATTGTATTTGATCTGGTAGTTGTAAAGACCTTCTTTGTAGAAATATCTTTTTACGATTTCGTCGGTAAGCAGGCTTTTTAATTCGGCTTTTTTATCGATGACTTCTTTCTTTTTTGCTTTTTTAATAGCTTCTAGCATAGAATCATAAGATGTTTTAATATCATCATCTAATTCTTCATTAGTGGCTGATTGGTACGCTTTCGCGAAAGCGGACTCTGTAACCGTCTCAAATTCAAAACCACGTTTTTCTATCCATGAAACAAAGTCTTGAAAGTCTGCATCTGTAAATTGAATCTCATCTATAGAATTGTACTGATGCTTATAATAGTAATCTGTCGCATAATCAAAGATGGAATTTTCCTTTAAAAGCGCCGTAGTGATAGGAGAGTAGGCAGCAGTTTCAAGAGAAATATCTGGCTCAACGCCACCACCGTCATAAACGGTACGACCGCTATTTACCGTCTTAAAGGCTTTATAATCTTCCTTTTTAGTACGTACAGCATCACCATTTTCATCACGATTCCAATAGTCTAACGCTTGAATACAGCGACCACTAGGTGTGTAATATCTGGAAATGGTAATCTTTACTTGTGTGCCATAAGAAAGTGGTTTAGGACGTTGTACAAGCCCTTTTCCAAAACTTCTTGCTCCTATAATCACACCACGATCGTAATCTTGAATACTACCGCTTACTATCTCGCTAGCACTTGCGCTACGACCGTTAATTAAAACTGCTACTGGCATTCCTTCAAATTCTTCACTGCGTTTTGTGAGATAGGTTTTATTGTATTTTGCTACGACAGACTGTGTGCTGGTAATAAGCTTGCCTTTAGGAATAAACAAGTTAGAAACATTTACAGCTTCACTTAATAGTCCACCAGGATTACCTCTTAGATCAAGAATCACTTTTTTGGCGCCTTTTTCTTGAAGTTCTTTGATGGCAGCTTTAGTTTCTCGTGATGCTTTTTGATTAAATTTAGAAAGCACTACATAACCTATATCTGGTGTAGCCATTTCATAAAATGGGACCGCTTTTACTTCAACGCCTTCTCTCTTTAAAGTGGCAGTGCTAGTTTTTCCCTGACGTTTATATTTTAAAGTAAGCTCTGTTCCTTCAGATCCTTGAAGCAAATCACCGGCATTTTCTTTGTAATCGGCTATTTTAACACCGTCTATTTCTATGATTTCATCGCCAGCTTTTAATCCCGCTTTATCTGCTGGATAGTCTTTCCACGGTTCAATGATTGTAATTTTATCGTCAAAAGTGCGCACATTTGCACCTATACCAGTATAAGATCCACGTCTATTAATCTTTGATTTTTCCACCTCTTGCTCTGTCCAGTAAACCGTGTAAGGGTCGAGTCCTTCCATCATTCCTTCTATAGCATTATCCATAAGGTCTGCTGGATTTGTATCGTCTACATAGTTCATGTTGAGTTGCTTATACATTTCTGTAAAGATTTCAATCTGTTTTGCGATCTCAAAGAAATCGTTTTGAAAACTAGCTGTAGATAGGAGTAGTCCAGCTGCTGCAATAGGTAGTAGGATTTGTCTTTTTATATTGATCTTTTTGCTCATATTCTTTTTTACAACTTAGGTATAGAATGCATTAAATATAGGATAAATACTAGTAAGCACCATATGAAGTATAACGCTGGTATTCATTATGCATGGCCTTCAAGTTTGATGCCAGAACATTAGGTATGAGGTTTTGGGTATCAGGTATGCGGAATTTATCTAATAAATTGCAGTAATTAGATTGTAAAAAGAAAAACTTCAAAATCCTATCGTTGGAAATGATAAGGCTAATAACAACCATTTTATTCTCCAATTTTTCCAATTGGTAATTGTTATACCAATAACAAGCAAACCGAGTATTAAAGCTAAAAAAGTGACGGGAATAAAAAAAGTAAAATTAAATCCAAAATTATCACTTGCATACCTTCGATCGAATCCAAACAAGTGTCTATAATTGTTTACTCCTAAAGCTAATATCATCAAAAAGGCACTTAGAGTAGCCATTGTCAAAGTCCATTTGAATGTTTTATTTAAAAACATTTCTAATAAGAATTTAACTTCCAATTTATACTTAAATAATAATCTTCTTATTCAACTCCTTCAATAACTTCTTAGTAAGCTGCTCGATGTAGTGATAGTCTGGCATTTTCCCAGATTGATAAAGGAACATGGCTTTAAGATGCTTGTCCCCAGAAACAGGAAGTAATTCTTGATGCAGTCTATACGATTCACGCATCAATCTTTTTACTCTGTTGCGATCTACGGCACTTTTAAAAAATCGTTTTCCTACGCTTACTCCTATTTGATGGTCGCCACCAGTTGTTTCTATAAAATATACCACGCGCAAAGGTCCTTTTCTTATGGATTTTCCATCAGAGAAAAGAAGGTCAGTAGCTTTTTTGCTTTTTAATTTTTTATTTCTTCCTAGTGTAAGCTTCATTGTGGTGCAAAGATAGTCTTTGAGTTTGTTAGTCAGTGAGTCTTGGAGTAAGCAGGTAAATGCAGTTTTAGATTAAAGTTTAAAACGATCATGAATTCTTAAGTAGAAAACTCTGTTTTAATTTTCCGCTTTCGCGAAAGCGATAAAACAACAAAAAAATAGGCAGTAACTCTAGTATTAGAATTACTGCCTACTGTTAATTGCAATAACTAACTGAAAATTACTCTTCCAATTGCCAGGTGTTGTTTTCTTTATTGATATCGGCCATCATTTCATTAGGGTCTATGGTAACGCTTTTAATGTTTTCCATATTGATACCGTCAAGCACTAACTCATAAGTAGGATATGCCCAAGCCCAATCATCAAGCGTTGTAACATTGTTTCCTACTGCTTTTTCTCCTCTCATTTCTTCTAATGGAATGTAATACATCTTTGTACTTCCATCGTTCATGGTTACTTCTACGTCTAGTGGCATAGGCATCAATCCTATTCTTTTAAGAGAAATGATGTTTTTACCGTCTACATTACTCATATCTTCTATAGCGTAATCAATAGTGTTTGTAGTCATGGTCCAGTCTCTTAAATACCATTCTAGATCAAAACCGCTCACGCGTTCTGCAACTCTTTTAAAATCGTTAGGATCTGGATGTTTGAATTTCCAAGTATTGTAGTATTCCTTAATAATATCATCACGTACTTCATCGCCTACTATATAACCTAATTGTGCCATAAAAACAGCTCCTTTAGAATAGGCACTGGTTCCATAAGCTCCATTGTATTCATAACGATCTGCATGAGTGGTTTGTGGTTGTTCTTTACCAGATTTTGCAAGACTTATGTAGCCTTGATATGATCTTCCATTAGGATTCTCACTTCCTTGTTTAAAAACTTCATTCATTGCCAGATTTGAGATGTAAGTGGTAAAACCTTCATCCATCCATTCATCTTTAGACTCATTAGTAGCGAGAATATGATTAAACCAAGAGTGCGCAAATTCATGAGCTGTAACTCCAGCAAGGCTTCCAAAAGAACGTTCTCCAGTTATTAATGTACACATCGCATACTCCATTCCACCATCACCACCTTGAATCACAGAGTATTGTTTGTATGGATATTCTCCCACATTTTTATTAAAGAACTTTAGAAACTCATTAGTAACAGGTTGTAATTCTTTCCAGTTCTTTTTTATCGCGTCATTGTCTTTGTAGAAAAAGTGAAGATCAACACCGTTTGCTCCTTTATAGATATCGTGGATAAAATCTTTGTCTGCGCCCCATGCAAAATCATGTACTTGTGGTGCTTTAAAATGCCAGGTTAACTTACCATCTTCTCCTTTTGCAGGACCTGAGTTTGCCTTATCATAACCATGACCTATATCTTTAGGATTTTGAAGGTAACCAGTTCCACCTACGGTGTATTCTCTATCCATGGTAAGCTTTACATCAAAATCTCCCCAAACTCCATGAAATTCACGTGCTATATAAGGTGATGTATTCCAGCCGTATTTATCAAATTCGGCCATTTTAGGATACCACTGCGTCATAGAAAGAGCAACGCCTTCACTATTATTACGACCACTTCTTCTTATTTGTTTAGGGACCTGACCATTAAAATCTAATTCAAATGTAGTAGACTGTCCTGGCGCAAGTGCTTTATTTAATTTTACCACGAGAATTGTTCCTTCTTCATTTGTAACAACAGATTTTCCATCTTGCATCATGTTACTCACGTGCAAATAACCTATTTCATTAGGTTCTAATGCGGCGATACGAGAACCTACACGACCATCAGGATCTGCAATGGTGCGAGAACGTACGTCCATTTCACTTCCTGGCTGGAATGCGTTAAAGAATAAATGATAATAAACGCGGTCGAGTGTTTCAGGAGAATTGTTAGTGTACACTAAAGTTTGTTTACCGGTATACTGATAACGATCTACGTCCATATCTACATCCATGTCATAGTTGACATGTTGTTGCCAGTAAGTACTTGAACTAGCATTTTGTGTAGCGACTACATTTTTAGAAGAATTACAACTAACTAATAAAACAGCAGCTGTAAATAACAAAGCGATTTTTTTCATGAGATTAATTTATTACCGCTAAGATAAGGATTACGAAACTGAACTTGAAATCGGATATGAAGAGAGTTAAATAACTAATTATGGTGGTTGAACGATATTTGATTTGTTAAGAAAAGGCATTGGAAAGTCTGTCGTAAAAAATGAATCGAATGGAGCGTTAAAAAGAAAATTTGTTGACTTTCTATTATTTTTTGCTTCCTTTTACTTTATTTATTTCTAAACTGATTTTTCACTCTTATAAGCTTTAATTTTCTTTAGCATAATGAGTAAAATTTTTAGACAGGTATTCCACAGCCTAGATCTTTTTGGCTACTTTTTGGAGCAATGCGAAAAAGTAACAAAGCCTAGAATTAAATCAAAATGACTATAATTTATTCATTTTAAGTATTTGCCTAAATATTTCAAAGTAGAATCAAACGATTCAGTTATGCTGTACAATGAACATTAAACAAAGTTTTTGAAATTCATACTTAAAAATACAATTCATCCCATAAATCCTACAACTCAGTAGTTCTTAATTTTTAAAAGCCTTACATGGCGGCATGTTTGTACCATCAAAACCACCAACATGAAAACTCTTTTTACATTTTTCGCATTCGTTCTTAGCTATGCTGCCATTTCGCAAACCACTATCTCAGGAGTAATTTATGATGAACAAAACGAACCAGTTATGGGCGTGAATGTTTATCTAGAAGGAACCTACGATGGCACTACAACTGATATGGATGGAAAATTCTCCTTTACCACAGAAGAAACAGATTACGGTAAATTGATCGCCAGCTATATAGGTTATGAAGATTTTGAGCTAGAAGCACCTATTAATGAAATGGTAGGATTGAAGTTACGCTTTCGCGAAAGCATGAACGCATTAAACACCGTAGTCTTGAGTGCAGGAAGTTTTAGTGCAGGAGATAGTTCTAAAGCTAGCGTATTGAAACCGCTTGATATTGTAACTACCGCTGGAGCAGTAGGTGATTTTGTTGGTGCGCTACAAACACTTCCGGGAACTTCTAATAATGCAGACGATGGCCGTCTTTTTGTACGCGGTGGAAGCGCAGATGAAACTCAAATATTCATTGATGGAAGTAGAGTTTTTAGACCGTTTTCTCCTACCACTGGAAATATACCGACCAGAGGTAGATTTTCTCCATTTCTATTTGATGGAATTACATTTTCTACCGGTGGTTATAGTGCCGAGTACGGCGATGCGCTTTCTAGTGTATTACTTCTCAATACAACCGATTTTCCTAAAGAAGAAAAAACAGATATAGGAATCATGAGCGTAGGTGGCAACATCGGTAACACCCAAATTTGGGGTAAAAATAGCTTGAGTGTAAATGCACAATACATCAACCTAGCGCCATATAATGAATTGATTCCGCAAAACAATCGCTTTGAAAAACCCTTCCAAAGCATTAACGGAGAAGCGGTTTATAGACGCGAGTTAAAAAAAGGACTTTTTAAAGCCTACAGCGCCTATTCTTATAGTGACTTTGCGATCATTCAAGAAGATATTGATGTAGAAGAAGGATTCTATTTTGGTTTAAGAAATAGAAATTACTACGGTAATTTAAATTACAATGGCTATTTATCAGACAGCTGGAAAATAGAAACAGGTATCAGTCTTGCTCACGATAATAATGATGTAAACGTGGCAACCACAAAAATTAAAGCGGTAGAAAATGCATTACATGCCAAGCTTAAACTTCAAAAACGTTACAATAATTACTTTAAGTTAAACATGGGTGTGGAGCAATTTGTAATCAATTATAATGAAGACATCAAGTTAGAAACAGAAACTTTTGAAACGGGAATCAATCACGGTATCACAGGAACATTTACAGAGGCTGAGGTTTTTGCATCTAAAGATCTCGCATTTAAAGCTGGAATACGTGGCGATTATTATGGAGCCAGCGATCAGTTTAGAGTATCGCCACGATTAAGTGCTGCTATAAGTATCAATCCAGCATCTCAATTTTCTCTAGCTTATGGTAATTTTTATCAAAGTGCACAAAACAACGTACAGCAATACGACGAAAACTTAAAACCTGAAAACGCCCAACATTACATCGCCAACTTTCTGTTTAAAAAGAACAACCGCATGTTGCGAGCAGAGGCGTATTATAAAAAGTACGATCAGTTACTCACGTTTGATACACAACGTGTCCAATTTGATAGTGACTTAGGCAACGACGGTAGCGGTTATGCCGCTGGACTGGATTTGTTTTGGAGAGATGAGACCTCGATTAAGAACCTTGATTATTGGGTGAGTTATTCTTATCTGGATACCAAAAGACAGTTTCGTAATTTTCCTGTGGAGGCGACTCCTAATTTTGCTACCGACCATAATTTCAGTCTCGTTACAAAATACTGGATAGAAGACTGGCAGTCACAAATAGGTGCTACTTTCAATTACTCCAGCGGTCGTCCTTTTACCAATGCAAATGAAGCTGTTTTTTTAAACGATAGAACCAGTTCTTTTCAAAGCCTGGATTTCAATTGGGCTTACTTGATCGACCAGCAAAAGATCTTGTACTTCTCGGTTTCAAATGTATTGGGTAGAGATAATGTTTTTGGATATCAGTACAGCAACACACCAGATGTTCAAGGACAATTCAACCGTCGTGAGATAGGTCAGGCGGCAGATCGTTTCTTTTTCGTGGGCTTCTTTTGGACCATCGGCGGTAGCGATAATCAGTTGGATAATTTATAAATCTACAACTCAGTCACTGGTTTCTACAGTTGGGTTGGTTCCGCTTTCGCGAAAGCGAGATCGCCACTATAATTGTATCATAATCAATTAAACGCTTACTCATGAAAACTATAATCACCACTTTCATCCTCTTTTTATCACTAAGTCTTACCGCACAAACGGGCTATGAAAAAGCCATGAAAAAAGGACTAGAATTAATGCAAACTGACTTGCAAGCAGCATCACAACAATTTGAACGCGTTGCAAAAGCCGAAAAAGAAAATTGGTTACCAGCGTATTATGCAGCCTTGTGCAACGTGAACAGTTCTTGGGGACAATTATCTAAAGAAAAAACCTTGCAGCACATGAACAAAGCACAAGAATTAATTAATGATGCCGAGTTATTATCAGAAAACAATCCAGAAATAATGGTATTACAAGGCATGTTAAATACTTGCTGGATCACTTACGACAGCCGCGTTTACGGAATGAAATTATCTGGTGCAACAACCGCATTATATGAAAAAGCGATTCAAATTGCTCCAGAAAACCCAAGAGTCATAGCAAATAGAGCAAGATGGTTAATGGGTAGTGCAAAATTCTTTGGGAAAGATATCGCTCCATATTGTGGTGAGATCGATAAAGCCATCGCATTATTTGAAAAAGAAACCGTAGAAGGTTTTGAACCTCGCTGGGGCAAAAAAGGAGCTATGGATGCAAAAAAGGAATGTGAGTAGATTTTTTAATAAAAGCTTTCCCCTTTTTCAAAGGGGAAAATTTAATTCGTTTATGAATTAAATAAGGGGTTTGCGGTGTTAGAAATGAAATTAAAATCAAGGTTTTTAAGAAGAATTAGTATCGCACCAAACCCTTTGCGTTCATCGCTGGCGCTACTTCACTTTTTTATGCATTCCTCTCGTTTTGTAAACTTCACTCGTCGGATGCAAGCAGCTGAAGGGAAAGACCTTTACTCTTGCGTCTTTGTCTTTTTAAGATTTGACATGACAAATATTTGTCTTGGTATGGTCATAATCTATTCTACTGCCTCGTAATATTTTCTAGGATTTTCATCGGTAGAAAATTCCATAAAAAATAACTGACCAATACTTCCTAAAAATAAAAATAGGAAAGCCACCACAATTTGAATGATCTTATATTTTTTTACTTTTTGAAATAAATACAAAATAACAAGAGACAGTATAATAATTACTAAAATTACGTTTGTAACAACCCCTAAATAAGGACTCATTCCAGATAACAATGAATGCTGAAATGGAATACAAAATCCTATGATAATCGATAGGACAAGGGATGTAATGAAGTTGGTTTTCATTTTAATGCTTTAGGTATTATGATTAATCTTCACGATAATTTTCCTTTTAGGGCAAATGATATAAAAATCAATATTTCCTCTATAGTAGTCTGGATCAAAGACGTCGTACATGTCGTGTTTATAGGCGTAATAATTCCCTTCTTCAATTAATAAATCCTCTAATTCAAAATTTAGATCATAAAGTTGTGAATAGGCAAAACCCACGAAGCCTTTTTCACTTTGATTATGAGGTGTTTTTTTCCAATGTGTTATTTGCCAGTCATCTCTAATTCCTCTTTTGGGATAATTATTAAAGAAGTCTTCATTTGGAGACATGAAATATTGAGCGACTTCATCATCTAGCTTGTAAATATTTATAGAATAGCCATCTCCATTGAACGCTCTTTCAGATTCGTTTTTATAAACAGATTCCCCATTACTAAATTTTAGGCCAGTTAATTCATAATTATAATTTCTAATCATCACCCAATCAACAGGATACCAAATAATATCTGATCCAGGTAGTGTTCTCCACAAAATATTAGGAAGCACCAATAGAAACAGCATTAAAAAAGTAAGGCGGTAAGATCTTTTTTTCTCTTTTGCTCTAATGGATTTATAAATTCTATAAGCTACTATAGGATATAAAATGAATATGACTAGAGTTGATAATAGTATGAATAGAAACATATCTTAATCATTTTTTCATTTTTAAAATATACAGTTTTTTATAAATCTCACTTTCGCGAAAGCGGAAAAACCAAACGTAAACTTTCTTTCTGAAATATTTTAAAATTATTTAACGTTATAAGATTGTTCTTCAACAAGTTTCTATAACTTTAAGGAAATTACCTATTAACCATTAATCACTGCTCTATTTTGATGAAAAAAGCTCTTTTATTTATGCTTTCGCTAGTTGTTTTAGCTTCTTGCGACACTAAGACTGACGAAGAAAAACTTCAAGAACAACAAAACGAATTTTTTAAATTCAGAGAACACATAAGTCAAGTTTCTGATGATGTGATCTCGACTAGAGAACCTATCACTATCAAATTGACAGAACCTGTTGAAGGTTGGACTACGGGAAAAGAGTTGGATAATAGTTTGATAAGCCTGAGCCCTGATGTTTCAGGAAAATTGACTGCTTTAGATGCGCAAACGGTTTCCTTTTTACCTGAGAAACCACTGAAACAAGACGCTGAATACTCGGTAAGTTTTGATCTTTCAAAGATCAAGAAGGTAGAAAAGGATTTAGAGGAGTTTACTTTTAGATTTAAAACAATAGCTCAAGACTATATAGTGAGCACGCAGCCTGTAGGATCTTATGAGAGAGATTATCAATACGTTACTGGAGCCATTAAATCCAGTGACATCATGGAGCTGGAAAATGCAAAGCAAATTGTATCAGCAAAATTAAACGGTAAAGACTTACCTCTGAAATTTGAAAACTCAATTGCTTTAGGTAAGTATTTTGAATTCAAGATCGATAGTATTAAGCGTCCTATAGAAGATGAAAAAGTGGAAATTTCATGGAACGGGAAAAGCATAGGAGTAGATAGTAGTGGAGAGAACACAATTACACTTCCAGGTAAAAATAGTTTTTCAGTTACGGACATGGAATTAGTAAATGGAGATGCCCAATATATCTTGATCAACTTTTCAGATCCATTAAAAAAGTCTCAAAATCTGGACGGAATGATTCAGATAGAAGGCGTTGATAAAATGAAATTTGAAAGTAAAGGAAACGAGTTAAAAGTATATCCTTCAAAAACAGTCACTGGATCTAAAAAAGTGGAGGTTTTTACAGGTATTACAAGCATAGATGGTTATAAGTTAAAAAATGGATTTTCTAGTTATATAGCTTTCGAACAAGTTAATCCAGAAGTGAAACTAGTGAGATCTGGTACTATATTACCGTCTTCTCAAAATTCTAAAATCAATTTTAAAGCGGTAAATCTTAATGCTGTTGATGTTTGGGTATATAAAATTTATAGCAATAATGTTTTACAGTTTTTGCAGAACAATAATATAGGTTCAACTGGGCGTATGAGAAACGTGGGAAGACCAGTTGCTCGTAAAGTGGTGGATCTTAAAGCTACAGGAAATGATGTTAATAGGTGGAATACCTATTCTGTTGATTTAAATGAAGTCATCGCCACAGATCCTGGTGCTATTTATAGAATAGAATTTAAGTACAAATTAGCTTACAGTGCATACAAATGCGAGTATACTCCAGAAAATCAACCAGAGATTCAAGAGGTAGATTTTGACGATTCTTTTGAAGCTAGTAATTGGGATGGCGCTCAAAATTACTACTATGATGATGAGTACGGTTATTATGATTACAACTGGAGAGATCGTGAAGATCCATGTACTCATTCTTTTTATAGAAATAAAAAAGTTAGTACAAATGTGCTTGCTAGCGATCTAGGAATTACAGTAAAAAGAGGTGAAGGAAACGGTTATTTAATTGCGGTAAATAATATTATTACCACAAAACCTTTAGGCGGTGCTCAAGTAACACTATTCAATTTTCAACAGCAAGAAATAGCTAGTTCGCGTACTAATAATCAAGGTTTATTAGATATCAAATTAGATAATCCAGCATTCTTTGCAAAGGTTACTTATAATAATCAGCATGGTTATGTGCGATTAGATGATGGTAATGCACTTTCAGTAAGTAAGTTCGATACTTCTGGAAAGCGATTGAAAAAAGGTATCAAAGGCTACATCTATGGTGAGCGTGGCGTGTGGCGTCCAGGAGACCATATTTATTTAACTTTCATGCTCAACGATGCCGATAATAAACTACCTAACGGTCATCCTATCAAGTTAGAATTAAGAAACCCTAATGGGAAAATTACTCATAAAGAAGTTCAAAAAAATGGGTTGAATAATTTCTATCAATTTGATCTGAAAACAGATGATAATGCACCTACAGGAAACTGGAATGCAAAAGTAGAAGTAGGTGGCGTGACCTTCAATAAAACATTGAAAATTGAAACCATTAAACCTAATCGCTTAAAAGTAAAACTAGATTTTGATGAAGAGATTATCAAATCAGGTAAAAATGTCAACGGTTCTTTAAATGCAATGTGGTTGCACGGCGCAACTGCAAAAGGTCTTAAAGCAAACGTTACTGCAAAGTATTATGCAACGACCACAAAATTCAAGAAATACGACAGCTATGTTTTTGACGATCCTTCTAGATTTTTTGATCTTCAAGAATCTGAAGTTTTTGATGGAAACCTAGATCAAAGCGGTGATGCAACATTTAATTTTGAACCCAATATGGATTCTGAAGCTCCTGGAATGTTAAAAGCTAGTTTCCTAACTAAAGTGTATGAAAACGGTGGTGACTTTAGTACTAATGTAACCACTAAGACCTATTCTCCATATGATACTTATGTAGGTATAGACGTGCCACCAGGAGATAAGCAAAGAGGTATGCTACTTACGGATACCGACCATAATTTTGACGTGGTAACCTTAGATCAAAATGGTAATCCTAAAGCAACTAAAGAGCTAGAAGTAAAAGTTTATAAAGTAAACTGGCGATGGTGGTGGCAATCACAGTCTGGAAGTCTTTCTAGATATGAAGCCAGAGAATACCGTCAGCAAGTGTATAGCAATACCATAAATACTGGCTCTAAAGGAAAAGGAAATTTTAAATTCTCTCTTAATTATCCAGAATGGGGAAGATATTTAGTACGCGTTTATGATCCTGAATCAGGACATTCTACTGGGAAAATTATTTATGTAGACTGGCCAGGATGGGCAGGAAAAAGCCGCAAAGTAGATCCAGAAATGGCTTCTATGCTCATCTTTAATGCAGATAAGAAAACCTATAAAGCAGGAGAAAACGCAAAAATTACGTTCCCATCTTCTGCAGGTGGACGTGCGTTGATTACGGTAGAAAACGGTACTGAAGTACTGGATGCACAATGGGCAGAAACTACAGATAAGCAAACTCAAGTAACCATACCGCTTAACAATCTCTACGTTCCTAATGTTTATGTACATATTACTTACTTACAGAAACACGCTCAAACAGCAAACGATTTGCCGTTGAGAATGTATGGTGTGATACCATTATTAGTAGAGAATGAGGCAACACACCTTGAGCCACAAATTAAGATGCCTAAAGAACTCGCACCTAAAACCAGTTCAAAAATTACGATTAGCGAGAAAAATGGGAAAGCCATGACTTACACACTAGCAGTTGTGGATGAAGGCTTGCTGGACCTCACTAATTTCAAAACACCTGATGCTTGGGATACATTCTTTGCACGAGAAGCTTTAGGAGTTAAAACTTGGGATATTTTTGATGATGTCATCGGTGCTTATGGAGGTCGTATAGACGCCGCATTTGCCATAGGTGGAGATGGAAGTGCAGCAGCTTCTAAAGCAAAAAAAGCTAACCGTTTTAAACCTATGGTGATTCATTTAGGTCCATTTGCCTTAAAACCTGGCGAGAAGAAAACACACACTATAGACATACCACAGTATGTAGGTTCTGTGCGCACTATGGTAGTAGCTGGTAATGATCGCACCGAAGCCTACGGTAGTGCCGAAATTGCGACTCCAGTAAAGAAACCATTAATGATGCTTGCCTCGCTTCCGCGAAAGCTGTCTCCTGGAGAAACAGTAAAATTACCGGTAACTGTTTTTGCAATGGATGATAAGGTAAAAGATGTAAAAGTGACACTGGAAAACTCACCGTTCTTTGAGTTATTGAATGGAAATACCCAAGATTTAAAGTTCACAGAAACTGGCGATCAAATTGCCTACTTTGATATAAAAGTCAAGGAAGCTACTGGAATTGCACAACTGAAACTCTCTGCAAAAGGAAACGGAGAAACAGCTGCTTATGAAACAGAAATTGATGTAGTAAATCCTAATCCATACAGCACGATTTCTGAAAAAGCTATCGTTAAACCTGGTGAGACAGCCACTATAGCGATCAATCCTTTTGGAACCAAAGGAACTAATTCATCTACCGTGACTTTTTCTAGTTTACCACCTATGGATTTAGGGCGTAGATTGAACTATTTGATTCGTTATCCGCATGGTTGTGTGGAGCAAACGACTAGTGCGGCTTTCCCACAATTGCATCTTGCTAGTGTGGTAGATTTAAATAGCAATCAGCAAAAGCAAATTAGTCACAATATTAAAGCTGCGATTAATAAGTTAGGTTACTACCAAAAAGCAAATGGTGGGTTTTCTTACTGGCCTGGTAGCGGTAGCGTTAACGATTGGGGAACGACATATGCAGGTCACTTTATGATAGAGGCAGAAACTGCAGGTTATACCGTTCCTATTTCGTTCAAGTCTAACTGGATCGCTTATCAAAAAAGAGTGGCAAAACAATGGCGTTATAACAACTATAATGATTTATATCAGGCCTACAGATTGTATTCGCTAGCGGTGGCAGGAGCGCCAGATTTATCTTCTATGAACCGCTTACGCGAAAACGCAAACCTTTCTAACGATAGTAAATTAAGACTAGCTGCTGCCTATGCATTAGTAGGACAGAACAAGGCAGCAGAAGAACTTCTATCAAAAAGTAATATAGATTTCAAGCCTCAAAAGTATGATTATAGAACTTATGGTTCGCCACAGCGTAATCGTGCGATGGCATTAGAAACCTACACGATCATGAAAAAGGATGAGCGTGCAAGACAAATCATGGAAGAACTGGCAAAAAACCTAGACTCTGACCGTTATTACAACACGCAAGCACTAGCTTATAGTTTTATTGCTATCAGTAAATATGCAAATCATGTAGGAGGAAAAGGAGTTAACGTGAGCTATACTTTTAATGGAAAAACAACTACTGTTTCCAGTTCTAAAAGTTTGGCAAATCGAGATCTAGATATTGATGGAAAAGCTACTTCTTTTACGGTAACGAACACTGGTGATAACATGATTTTTATCACTAATGCTATGACTGGTAAATTGCCTGTAGGAAATGAAAAAACAGCTCAGAGTAAATTGAATGCCACGATCACTTATGTAGACAAAGAAGGAAAACCAATCAACGTGAGTAAAGTAAATCAAGGAACAGAACTTACCGCGATCACTACGATTACAAATACTACTGGATCTAGAATAGAAGATGTGGCACTAACTCAAATCTTGCCTTCTGGTTGGGAAATAGTCAATACCAGATTCACCGATTACGGCGCTGAAGAAGCAAATACCAGCATCGAATACACCGATATTAAAGATGATCGTGTCAACTACTATTTTGATTTAAAAGCTAGAGAAACACTCACTTTTAAAACAACGATCAATGCCAGTTATCTAGGAAGGTATTACCTACCAGGAATACAATGTGAAGCCATGTACGATAATGACTATATTGTGCGTAATAAAGGACAATGGATCGAGGTGGTGAGGTAAAAAGGAGTAATCGATGATAAAGCCAACCCCAAAGGTTTCTAAAACCTTTGGGGTTTGATTAATAATAAAGTAAAAGATTTCAGTCTGAGCTTGTCGAAGACGAGTTTAAATCTCGATTTCAATCCAACTTCGACAAGCTCAGTTTGACAATGAGAAATTGTTCAATGTATTCAGAAAAACATAAATTTAATTTCGATTTTTACTAAACTACAGTTTTGGAAAAATGTAAACCTAAAGTTATCTTAGTTCTATGATAAAAATGTTCAGTAAAGAGTTTTGGATTACCGCCATGGGATTTGGAATCCCGATGTGGATTATAATGACACTATTTTACGGAGTTACTGATGAATTCTCCTTAAAGGCACTGCTTATAAACTTTGTAGCTTTTTTAATCATAGCAGGACCATTATTTGCTACTTTAATGATATTGTTTGCTCGTTATTCTTTTAAGAAGATCACCATCACAATCCCAGAAAATGAAACCTTAATTAAAGAATTTGGCGCAAATCTTTTTAGAGGTAAAGAAGGCGTAGGTGGAAAAATAGCCTTAACTGATAAAAGTGTGCTTTTCAAATCTCATAAAATCAATATTCAGACTGGAGAAACAGTAATTAAGATTGAAGATATTATCAGTTATGAGGTTAAAAACCGTCTTTTTAATCTTCTTAAAAATGATGTAACCTTAAAAACTACCGAGAAAGATTACCGATTTATAATTCAAGGTCGAGATGAGTTTATTACTGAGTTGAAAAAGTTGAATAATAGTATCTAACGTTACGCCGCTGCAGAGCTAAATCGCTCAGAATATTTCTTGAAGCGATTAAGAACTAAGACTCTAAGACCTTTTTTAATCTGCTCACAACAGCTTTCACTTTAATAGAGCTTGTCGCTTTCTTATATCCTTTCACTACTTTATTTCCAAAAATAGAAGTAGGAACTAAAGGAAATTTCTCCCGATCTACGGTCAATTGATTTTTCTCAGGTTGACCGTAAGGAGCAAAACCAGCATAAGGATGCGTATTTCCCCATAACGTAATTACTGGAACACCATACAATGCCGCAAGATGGCCATTACCGCTATCCATAGCGATCATCGCATCCAATTGGGACATAATCGTCAGCTCATTTTCAAAACTGGTCAGTCCAGCTAGATTGATCACATTTGTTGTGGTACCAGCAACCAGTTGCAGTTGTTTTTCTTCTTTCTTCCCACCACCAAAAAGGATAATAGTAATCTGCTCATCTTTTGCAATCGCTTGTACTATTTTCTTAGCTTTTTTTACGGTGAGCGCTTTTGTCTTATGAGCAGCAAATGGTGCAAAACCTACCCATTTTGAGGTTTTTCTACCTATTTTATTATGAATTTGAGGTAAAACAGCCTCTTTTGATAAAAATTCATTTCCTTGTAATTCAATTTTAAAACCTAAATTTCGTAAAACATCTGCATAGCGTTCTGTACTATGCTTTAATGGTTTAAAAAAACTAAGGTCATTTACGAGTCGTTTTTTATCAGCTCGACCTTTGTCTATTTTAGATTTAGGAACGCCTATTAAAAAAGCTCTCAGAATCTTACTACGCAGGACGTTGTGAAAGTCTGCTACCGCATCAATGTTTTGAGCTTTTATAACTTTTGAAAGTCGGTAGAGACCAGAAATTCCTTTGTGTTTATTGTCGACATCTGCTTCTATAAAAGTAATATCTGGAACGTACTCTAGAATGGATTGAAATCGCTTTCGCGAAAGCGCAACTATTTCCACCTCAGGATAGTCTCTTTTTAAAGCCAGTAAAACGGGCACGCACATGGCGACATCGCCCATAGCGCTTAGTCTAATGACGAGAATACGTTGAGGTAGTGACATGAGTTATTTAAGTGCTCTTAGCACAGGATTAAGCTCGTCGTCATTGTACATTTTCATTTGCTTGTACACTTTCATGTACTTATCTCCATTAGAAATATCTTCTAGTAATTGGTCTAAAGCTGTAGATAAGTCCACACGTTGCTCTAAGAGAATGTCAAGTTTCTTTTGGCAAGCGTTGATGTGATCTTGAGAAGCGTCTGTACGAGTGGCTTCTTCATTCATGTGGTAAATTTTAAGTGCAAGAATAGACAGGCGATCTATTGCCCAAGCAGGACTTTCTGTATTAATTCTAGCACCATTTTTTATAGAAACATCGCTGTATTTGTCAAGAAAATAGCTGTCTACAAATTCTACCATATCGGTACGATCTTGATTGCTAGCATCAATCTGACGTTTAAGTTTAAGCGCCGCAACTGGATCGATTTGTGGATCTCTAATAATGTCTTCATAATGCCACTGTACGGTATCTATCCAGCACTTGCGGTATAGTAAATGCTCAATAAGATGTGAATTGCGATCATAAGGATTTTCAAATGGTTGATCAACAGTATTTACCTTATGGTAAGTATCTATAACGGTTTGTAAAATTTTATTGGCTTTATCTGAGAACATAATCTTGATTTAG
>MAAC01017602.1_pt1 | contig 18119 bp, 7 predicted proteins | sample 1115981 | NCBI WGS metagenome assembly MAAC01 (sample SAMN04961126, study PRJNA320927) | seawater metagenome | isolation source: sample BD02T64 sea water enriched with oil for 64 days | place: USA:Gulf of Mexico | collected 2013-07-27 | reverse complement strand
AGACTGTTCTAGGTCAAATTTCAGTAAGTCCTAACCCATCTAACGGTATCTTCTCTATAGAGACGCCTGCTGACTTAACTAACTACGAAGTTGCTGTAGTTGATCAAATTGGTAAGGTAGTTTATGAAGAAGTTGTTGTAGATGCAGCAATGGAAAAAGTAATGGATCTTAGTGCACTACCAGCTGGTATGTACAATTTGAGAATTAGTACTGCAAACGATTATATCGTTAAGCGTATTTCAATTATCAAATAAGAAGATTCTTCTTAAATAATTCCCTAAAAGGGCTAGCTTCAGGCTAGCCCTTTTTTTGTTTTTAATAGTTTCTAATTCAATGGATATATTTATTATGTAATCATTCTATGTTGTAAATCCATCAAAAAACCCCCTAATTGTCTAAGAATTAACAATTAGATTACCTATATTTGAGACGGAATGGCTCCATTTTATAGCTTTTAACCCGGGCTATAGGAGCTTTTTAAAAACCCTTAAACTAACCTCAAATTATGATTAGAAATTTAAAACTGCTCTGCGGAGTGGCTTTAACGGTCTGGTCCTATACGCTTGGCTATGCCCAGTGTGCAGAACCTACTGACTTGACCGTTTCAGCAATCACGAGCTCTTCTGCTCAAACTTCATGGACCTCTTCTGGTTCCTTATTCGATCTTCAACTAATTAATGTAACAGACACAGATACCACTTATTCTAATGGTATCGGAACAACATCCTTTGGTCTTATAGGATTGGATCCTGAAAAAGATTATGAGGTAGCAGTACGTACGGATTGTGGACCATTTACAACTCCTCAGCTTAGTGTTTGGACTTCTTTAGTTTCATTCACAACCCCTCCTAGTTGTCCTCCTATTTCAGCTTTAACTTTGGATCTGGTATCTGCAGATTCGGCTGTTGTTTCTTGGACGCAAGGGTATAGTGAAAACTTATGGGATCTTGAATTGGTAAGTGGAACGGATACATTAACGTATACGCCTACTTATAACGATGTAACAGCAAATACATATACATTGTCTGGATTGTCGGAACTGACAGACTATACTTTAATCGTTCGTGCTGATTGTGGTGGAATTGACGGTGTTAGTGCATGGTCTAACGAATTGTACTTTAGTACACTTGCCATTTGTCAGCAACCTACTGATCTATTAGTAGGAGGGATTTCGAATGCAACTATTTCGTTTTCTTGGAATTCAAATGATGACGAAACTAGTTGGGATATTGAAGTAGTGAATATTTCAAACTCTGAAACTCAAGATGGTTCTGTAGATCACACTTCTTCAGATACTACTTATTTAGTTTCAGGTTTGGACTCTGAATCTGAATATGAAATTTACGTTCGTGCAAATTGTGGTGTTGTAGATGGAAACTCACTTTGGTCTGGACCTCTGGAGGTTACTACCATGTGTGACCCTGTATCGGTGCCTTATGCTTTAGATTTTGTTACATGGCCTCCGGCTTGTGTTGATATGAATGGTGGAAATGGATCATTTACACAATATACCAATTCAACGGATACGGCTGCAATGGCAAATTTCTATTCGCTGAATAATGCCGATTATTATATGACATTACCTATCATTAATTTAACGCAGACTGCTGAGTTATCTTTTGAATGGTCGCACGCATATAGTTCTTCTTATCCAAATGATAAATTAGAGGTTTTTGTTTCTTCAGATAATGGAGCTACCTGGTCATCAGCTTGGATGAAAGAAATGAGTGATTTTGAATCTAATGATGGTGCTGGTACTTTTTCTCCTGGTTCATTTGTTTCATCTTCTCTTTTATTAGATTATACTACTTTAGGATCGAATGTTATGATTCGTTTCATTGGTCATTCAGGTTGGGGACCATATTTATTTATTAAATCAATTGCTGTAAATGATCTACCTGCTTGTAATGTACCTTATTATGTAGCTGTTGATTCGGTTTCTGGTATAGATGCTGATTTTTCATTCACGGTTGCTGGCTCAGGTGCTACTTCATATGAAGTAGAGTTGCTTGAAGCTGGGAATGCCGCAACGGGTGTTGCAACAGATACGGTTACAGGTACACCATTCAACCTTTCAGGACTTAATCCTGGAACTACCTATTCTGCTTACATACGTACTATGTGTGGTATTGATTCTACTATATGGGTTGGGCCTTACTCTTTCACAACAGAATGTGCAGCGTTGTATGATTATGCCACTGATTTTGAAGGGTATGATGATGATGAAATGCCGAATTGTTGGAATGTTATAAATGATGCTTCATCAATTTATGCAAATGCTGGAATTTCAACTTGGTCTGCTGGTGCTTACCAAGGTTCAAATAGTATTGAGTTATACAATTCATCTTCTACTGGTTCGAGTTTGAATCAATTGGTAGTTGCTCCAGAATTTACAACATTAGCTACTGGTTCACATAGAATGAGATTCTGGGCGAATGGTAGTAATGATTTGGTAGTAGGGACGATGTCAGATCCAACAGATTATACTACATTTTCTGCATTCGATACTGTTTTACTTTCTAGTTCATACACCCAGTATATTGTTGAATTCGCTGATTATTCTGGAACTGATAACTATGTTGCCCTTAAAAATATGGGTGATAATTCATATAGCTATATTTATATTGATAATTTCGAGTGGCAGGAAATTCCAAGTTGTTTCCCTCCGGCTTCAGTGACGGTTGATTCAACATCTTTAACTTCTGTATCAGTTTCATTGGATTCCGCTGGAACCTTTGGATCTGAATGGATCGTGGAAATAGTTGATCCACTAGGGAATAACCCTACTGTGATTGATACAGTGAATACCACTAATTTTACTATTGCAGGATTGATTCATTCTTCAGTATATGAAATGACAATTTCTAGCTACTGTACGGATGTTGAAAGTGAGTCTGTTTTAGTTACTTTTTCAACAGACTGTATACCTGAAACTCTAGATTACTTAGAGACATTTGTGGATGCAGAGCCATCATGTTATGACTTTAGTGGTGGTAATACTTCATTTGCTCACTATACAAATGGTGGTAATACTGCTTTGGTTGCAGACTTCTGGAATGATTCAGATGGGACTTATCATATGACTACACCAGAAATGGAGATGGACTCAGCTGCTCGTTTTGGGTTTAAGTGGTCTTACGCTTCAAGTTCTTGGTCGGATAAATTGGAAGTATTTATTTCTAATGATGGTGCTACTTGGTCGTCAATTTGGATGGGAGAAGGTTCTACGTTAGGTTCGAATGATGGAGCTGGTTACACAAGTCCTGGTTCATTTGCAGAGACCATGATGTTGATTGATTCATCTTATATAGGATCAAATATTCAATTCAAATTTATCGCAACTTCGGATTATGGGCCAAACTTGTATATCGACGAAATCAAAGTTGAATACTTACCAGAATGTGAAACACCTGCTGATTTAGTATTGGATACAGTAGCTGATATATTCGCAACAGTGGATTGGTCAGTGATGTCTTTGGATACTGTTTGGGGATTAGAGTTGGTGAACGTTTCGAGTGGTGACACTTCATTAGGTGTTATTACGGATACGGTTTATTCTCACCCACACACTTTTACTGGATTAGATGAAGGGACTATTTACAATGTGTATTTAACTTCATTGTGTGATACTTCAAATACTTGGTTAGGACCATTAACTATCGTTACGCAATGGTCGAATGATATTGGTGTGTCTTCTATTCTTTCTCCTGCATCATCAGGTTGTAATCTTAGTGATTCTCTTCAAATTGAAGTAGAAATCACCAATTATGCTGCTCAAGCTCAATCTGGTTTCCCTATTGAATTAAGCTGGGATGATTCTATTTATGTTAATGTTGGTACATTCATGGATACACTTCAGCCAGGAGAGTCTGCATCATTTGTAATTGATGGATATTACGACTTTAGTACTGCTTTGGATACCGCTTTCTGGATTCAAACTGCTTTAGTGAGTGATTCTGTATCTAACAACAATAGTGCTTCTTCATCTGTTACTAATCTTGGAGATATGTTGATCAATGTTGAGATCAACACGGGTGACTTTGGATATGAAGTTTATTGGGCTATTGAAGATACAGTGAATGGTATTACATCGGGAACTGGATCTGGATATGATGACTTTGAAACATATAATCAAGAAGTTTGTGTTTATGCTGGTTCTGAATATGTTATGAATTCTTATGATAGCTGGGGTGATGGTTGGAATGGTGGTACTTATTCGATCACACGTTGTGGTGGAATTGTATTAGCAAATAACAATGGACAAGAGGTTACCAATGGTACAAGTGGTTCTAATGATCTTGAAGCACAAGAATCTTTCTTAGTTGAGGCTTGTCCAGATTATGATTTGGCTGTTTTGTCTATCGATGGTTTGGAAAGTGGTTGTGGACTAGGTCTTGAAACTGGAACAGTTTCTATTATGAACTTCGGAAACTTGGATGTTGCTACCAATGGAGCAACTGCACAATACCAATTTAATAACAGTGGTCTATGGGTAGACTTCTGGGACTTTGATACTGGATTAGCTTCACAAGATGATACTGTAATGACTATGCCTGCAGTTGACATGAGTGTAATAGGGATGTACACTATCGATGTAAGAATTGTATTTGCATTGGATGAGGATACGACTACTAACTATTTGTCTACGGAGATTACAAGTGTACCTACCTTGTCTACAGATTCTACTGACTTTAACACAGGGAATGGTGGATGGACTGCACACATAGATGCTGGAATAAATAATTCTTGGCAATATGGTATTCCAACGACTACGATTGCTGGAAATGGAAACGATCAGGAAGTTTGGGCAACAAACCTTACTGGTAATGCTTCATTGAATGAAGAATCCTATCTATTATCTCCATGTTATGATTTCTCTTCTTACACGAATGACGATGTAGAAGTGAAATTCGATTTCATTAGAACAGCATTCTCTCATTCATTTAGATTGCAATATGAACTGAATGGTTCTGGATCGTGGAATTCCGTTTATACAGCACCATCATCTACGAATACTTGGACGTCTAAAACTATATTGGTACCAGTTGGTGGAGAATCGGATGTTAAATTCAGATGGTTCTATGATGCAACATGGTTTAATCCAATTGAAGGATTTGCTTTCGATAATTGGGAGGTATTTGAACACGTGCCATATATGGATGCTACTGCGTCATACATTAATGTAAATGGTACTCTGGTTCAAGGATTCGATCCAGATACATTGAATTATGATGTTGAATTGCCTTATGGATCTTCTTTACCGAATGTAACTGCTGGATTCAATGCTCCTATCATTGATGGAATGGATGTAGATCAAGCTGGTTCTCTTCCGGGGTCTGCAACTGTGACAATCACAGCTGAGGATACTAGTTATGTAAATGTTTATACGGTTAACTTTACGGAAGCGGCTCCAAATACAGATGCTAGTCTATCCGGCTTGGCTGTTTCTGGACCATCTATTCCAGGCTTCGACTCAGATACATTGAGTTATACTATGTATATGAATTGTGGTATCACCCCTAATATCGTTGCTACCGTTTCAGATCCTAATGCAATTGCTGATGTGACTTTGGCAACTAACCCAGGAGTAGCTACTGTTGTGGTAACGGCTGAAGATGGTATTACTACTCAGACGTATTATGTGAATCTTCTATGTTATATCTTATCCGATGATGCAAGACTTTCTGATCTTACAGTTAGTGGAACAACGGTTCCTGGATATAGTGAAAATACCTTAGTTTATAATGTTGAGTTGCCATATGGTACTACAACGGTTCCAAATGTTGGATTCTCTACTTCTGACTTAGAAGCTTCTGTTTCAATCAATGTTGCACCTATGTTACCTGGAACAACTACCGTTGAGGTAACTGCAGAGGATGGAGTGACCGTAATTACTTATGTTGTTAACTTTATACTTGCTCCAAATGATGATGCATCCTTATTGGATCTTGCAATAAATGGAGGTACGGTAACTGGATTTGATGCAGCTGTATATATGTACAGTGTAGAATTAGGATTCAATGAGCCTATTCCAGATGTTACTGGTTTGGCTACAGATGCAAATGCGACTGTTGAAATAGAGCATCCAGCGGCTGTTCCTGGAACAACTGTCATTACGGTAACTGCGGAAGACGGTACTACTATTGTAATCTATTATATCAACTGGACTGTGGCTGCAGCTTCAAATGATGCTAGTTTACTTTCAATAACTTCAGATATTGGGGTTTGGTGTACTACTTTCGATTCGAATATATATTCTTATACAGTGACTGTAGGTGGCGGAGTTTCTGCCTTAACGAACCTTACAGTGGTGCCAAATCATGATTCTGCAACCTATGAAATCACAGGTGACGCTATTGCTGCTCCTTATGGTAATTTAGTAATTACTGTAATTGCGCAGGATGGCTTTACTATACAAACTTATAATGTGGAAGTGATTGCACAGGATTGTAATGTTGGATTGGATGAAGCAGTATTAGAACAAATTTCTGTAAGTCCTAATCCATCAAATGGAATGTTTACTATCTCAGTACCTGCTGAAATGGACAACTATATTGTTGCCGTTGTTGATCAGTTAGGTAAGGTAGTTTATCAGGAAACTGTTATGGATGAAGGAATGGATAAAGATGTAGATTTATCTAGTTTACCTTCAGGAATTTATAATTTGAGAATTCAAACAGAAAACGATTATATCGTTAAACGAATTTCAATTGTAAAATAATAAGTTCAAATAAATTGTTTGAAGGGGTCAGCCGAAAGGTTGGCCCCTTTTTTTTGTACTATGTTCAATTAATTATGCTGCTTGCGGAAAGGTAGAATTTATAACACTTGATAAATTTGTATAATCATCTAATAATAAGTAACTTAAGTATCCTTTTTGATTGTGCTTTTGAGGAGTCTGAATAGATTCTTGCTAAATGCTTAGTAAAACCCTTAAAACTCCATATCATGATAAGAAATTTAAGATGGCTCATTTCTATGATTTCCATTTTTATGTATTCTCTTGTGTATTCTCAGGGAGTATGTAATTATTCGGAATCATCTTTTGAGGATGATGTTTCCAATTCCGTAGAATTTAATGCATTTAATTGCGTAGATACCGTCACTAACGGTTTTGTAACTCAGGCAGAATTGTCTGTTGTAAATATCGGGAGTTTTTGTCCCTCCTGGTATTATTTCGATTTAGCAATTAATGGATCCACTGTAGATGAAGGCCTATGTAGCATCAACTCAGTGGATTTGTCGTCTTATGGTGTCAACCTAAATACATTAAGTAGTGTAAAGGTGACTTCAGTGGATGCAGATGGTGTTTCAGATCCTATTACACTAAATGTGAATTTAGATCTTACCTATATAGTAACCACATGTCCGCCACCTACTTTTGTGACAGCCACCAATGTAAATCCAACGAGTGCTGAAATAAATTGGCAATCAAATGGTACTGAGGCATTGTGGAATTTAGAGTTGGTTAACCTAACCCTGGGAGAAATACCAACCGGAATAAGTACGACTTCCGGAATTTCAGCTGATTCATTTAATCTTTCCGGTTTATTACCTGAAAATCAGTATGCAGTATACGTTCAAGCAGATTGTGGTCCATTTAATGACGATCCTTTAAGTCCATGGTCCTTGCCAGCTATCCTTTCAACACCTCCATCTTGTTTTCCTTTAGGTCCAGTTTTCATGGATCTCATTACGGATTCTTCTGTGGTCCTATTGTGGGATCAGGCTGGTTCAGAGAACTTGTGGGATGTGGAACTAATAAACACAACAATAGGAGACACTTTTACTTTCATTCCTAATCATTCTGGATTAAATACAAATTCGCCACTATTCACTGGCTTAATCCCTGAGAACGATTATCAATTTAGGGTAAGGGCTGATTGTGGGGTAATTGATGGTGAAAGTGTATGGACCATTCCGTATAGTTTTTCTACTTTACCTATCTGTGTCCCTCCTGTCGAGATGGAGTTAGTTAGTTTCTCATACGCTGAGGTTAAAATTAATTGGGTGCCACAAGATGATGAAGGAGAATGGTACGTAGAAATTGTTAATGTCACAGGGGGGGAAACGCCAACTGGGACTTTCGATGATAGTTCAGCAGTGTCATCCTACACCGCTATGGGCTTGTCAGCTGTTACAGAGTATTCTTTTTATATAGCGGCCAATTGCGGTGCTGAAGATGGAGTGTCTGATTGGGTTGGTCCATTGACTGTCACAACAGATTGTGCGCCCGTACTGGGACCATATAGTTATGACGTAGAAGGGCATCCTATTACAACCAGTTCTGATATTCAGGACTGTTGGAGGTCTGATCCAACCGGAACGAGTTCGGAGTATAGATGGAATGTGGATGGAGGTGGTTCAACTCCTTCAAATGATACAGGCCCTTCTGGTGCATTTGGTGGAGTTAATTATTTCTATGTAGAAGCAACTGGTGGTTCAGAAGGAGATGTAGCGAGTTTGTACTCTCAATATGTAGATCTATCAGGCTTGTCTGAACCAGGTTTATCGTTTATGTATCATATGTATGGAGAAGATATGGGTGCCCTGTCTATTGACATAAATGATAATGGTGTTTGGATAATGGATGCTTATTCCATTTCTGGAGAGCAACAATCGAGTGAAGCTGAGTCATGGATTGAGGCAAATGTTAATTTGGCTTCCTATGTCAACAACGTACAAATTAGGTTTAGAGCTACAAGAGCAGATGGATTTACCGGAGATATTAGTTTGGATAATATATCCATAGATGAAGGAATAGGTTGTTATGCTCCAAGTTCCTTGATAGTGGATACTTTATTACCTACTTCTGCATTCGTTACTTGGGATGATAATAATACTATTACTCCTCTTGCCGGATGGACTATTGAATATGGTGCTGGTGGTTTTGTAACAGGTAGTGGGGATGAATTCCCTACAGTGGATCCCTTTTTCTTAATTGATAACCTAACTCCCGGTGAAACGTATGATTTTTATGTAAGAGCTGAATGTACGCCTGGTGTTGATATTAGTGAATGGTCTCAAGCAGGAACATTTTATACGCCTTGCGCAGCTTTTGATGTGCCTTATTTCTATGATGTAGAAACTCAAATCATTACAACTAATTCTGATCTTTTTGTGAATTGCTGGACGGCGACTCCCGCATCGGGATATGGTTGGGAAGTAGAAGATGGTCCAACGGGCTCATCAGATACAGGGCCAAATGGTGCTTTTAGTGGAGATAAATATTATTTTACAGAAGCCACGTTCGGTCTACCTGGTGATGAGGCGGAATTAATTACGCCAGAATTGGACTTAAGTAGTTTAACGATTCCAATACTGCAATTTAGGTATCATATGTACGGTTCTGAAATGGGGTCTTTGCATGTAGATATCTTCAATAATGTTTGGAACAATGATGAGTTTGTGCTGAATGGAGAGCAGCAAGTGACAGCTTCTGACCCTTGGCTAAATGCTTCTGTTGATTTAAGTGCATATACCGGAGTGGTTAAGGTTAGGTTTAGAGGACAGCGTGGAGAGGGCTTTCACGGAGATATGAGTTTGGATGATATTCAGGTTAAGGAGCAGCCAACTTGTTTCCCTCCAACAGTGATCATTGATTCTATATCAACAAGTTCAATTAATTTCACCATTGATTCAACGGGTACTTTTGGAGATCAATGGATGATAGAATTGGTGAATTTAACACTAGGAGAAGTTCCAACAGGAATTCCTACGGATACTTTAACGTCTATTCTTGCAGCTTTAAATGATCTACAAGATGCTACAAATTATGAACTGTTTTTATTTACAGATTGTGGGGTTGAAGAAAGTGGTCAAACCTCCATATTATTTCAAACCAAGTGTGCCCTAATAGGAGATTTTGTTAAGGATTGGGAAGAACTTTCTACAATTTCCGGGGGGAATGATACAGCAATTTGTTGGTCGTATTTGGTGGAGTCTGTAGCAGCAACGGCTCGGATATACGTGTCTAGCAGTTCAGGCTCCTTGGCACATAGTCCAACCAACTTTATACGCATGTTCAATCAATCTGATTTAGATCCAGAGCTTTTATTGATATCTCCAGAATTATTAGATATTAATACTGAAACTCACCTATTTACATTTTGGGCTCGATCACTCTTTGATACCTCTCCTTTTGAAGTAGGAACCATTGGAGATATTGGAGATCCATCTACCTTCACGCCAATGTTTTCCGGATCGGTGACAGATGTATATGATTCCATAGCAGTTCCCTTCCTTTCCTATTCTGGATTGGATACTAGAATTGCTATAAAATTCAATCCACTCACAACATTTGACTATTTGTTTGTAGATGATGTAAGGTGGGAGGCAGGACCTTCCTGCGCATTGCCTGTGAATTTTACAGCTCTGGATTTTACAGATGCAGAGGTGACACTTGATTGGTTGAATGTAAGTCCAGATGTAAGTTGGGGTGTAGAATTAATTAATGTTTCACAAGGGCAATCCTTTACAAATATTGCTACAGATACTACTTTTACACATCCATTTACGATTACAGGTCTGAGTGAGAATTCAATATATAGCATGCAGCTGACAAATGATTGTGATACGTTCTGGACTTCAGACTTGACAATTGTTACTCCATGGGCAAGTGATGTGGGGGTGTCTTCTATTTTATCTCCTGACCCAAATGGATGTAACCTTGGGGATTCAACTCAGATAGTTGTTGAGATTACCAATTATGGTGGGCAACCTAAAGCAGGTATACCTATTCAGCTTAGTTTTGATGGCTTAAATTACAATTCTGTAGGCTCTTATTTGGATACCTTATTTCCTGGTGGCACTACAGAATTTACCCTAGATGGATTTTATGATTTCTCATCTGCAGTAGATTCCAACTTTTTTGTTCGTTCTGTACTTTCGGATGATTCCCTAGGTTCTAATGATTTGACTGCTTCAACGGTTTCCAATTTAGGAGATCAGCTGATCAATGTAACTGTAAATACAGGAGGATTTGCAGATGAAGTCTATTGGAAGCTAAGAGATAGTTTGAATAATATATATGTTTTCGAACAGCCGGAAGGATATACGAATAACAGTTCCTTTCATCATGATGTCTGTGTGCTTACAGACAACTGGTATGTCATGGAAGCTTATGATAGTTTCGGTGATGGATGGAATGGTGGTACCTATGAGATAACTAAATGTGGAGGTATCATTATGGCAAATAATAATGGTGATGAAGTGACGAATGGTGGAGGTGGGTCTAATCCAAATGATTTGGAAGTTGAAGAGGCCTTCTTCGTTGAGCCATGTCCAGATAATGATTTAGCTCTGCTGTCCTTTGATTCCATTTTTAGCGCATGTGGTTTAGGTGTAGAGGTTCCTTATGTTGATGTTATGAATTTTGGGAATCTTGATGTCCCTTCACTTGGAGCAACTCTTCAATATAACTATGGTGGAGGATGGATAGATTTTTGGGATTTCTCAGGTGGTTTGTCATCACAAAGTGATACCCTATTTCAAATGCCATCTATCGATATGAGTATTGCAGGTCAATATACCCTTCAAGTTCAGATATTATTCACCTCTGATGAAGATGCAACCAGCAATTTATTGGAAGAAACAATTGTGAGTGTCCCTAATTTAACGGAGGATAGTGCAAGCTTTGAATTAGATTTTGAAGGTTGGACTTCCCATGTAAGTACTGGAGTTAATAATTCATGGCAATGGGGGACTCCAACAACGTTGGTTGCTGGAAATGGGAATGATGGAAAAGTTTGGGCAACCAATTTATCCGGCGATGCCGCTTTAAATGAAGAGTCCTATTTGCTTTCCCCTTGTTATGATTTTTCCTCTTATACAGAAATGGTGGAATTGTCTTATGATTTTGTTCGGGAGGGGGCATTCCATACTTTTAGATTGGAATATGAACTGAATGAATCTGGAGCATGGACGCTATTGGAATTGCTACCTGATAATATTAACGAATGGACCACTCAAATTAACTTGCTTAATTTAGCAGGTGAAAATAATGTTCGCTTTAGATGGTTTTACGATTCATCATTTAATAACCCGGTGGAAGGTTTTGCTTTTGATAATTGGGAGCTCAGTGAACATGAACTTTATACGGATGCAAGCCTATCATTTTTGGCTGTAAATGGAGATACTGTTTCTGATCCCGTTGCCTTTGACCCTGATGTATTGTTTTATAATTATATAAATCCTTACGGGACTACGCTTTGGGTTGTTACTGCGGCCGTTAATGCTCCTTTCTTTACCAGTATGGTGATTGATGAGCCTCTTTCTTTACCTGGTATAGCAACGGTTACTGTTACCGCAGAGGATACTAGTGTTGTCAATATATATACTATAAATCTCTCCGAAACACCACCTTCAACTGATGCGACTCTTTCGGAAATTACGGTTAGTAATACCACTTTAGCTGGATTCCATCCAGATACCCTATGTTATGATGTTGTGTTCCCGGCGGGATCAACCTTCATACCTTCGCTTTTTGCTTTGGTTTCGGATCCTAATGCTACTCTTCAAATTTCGAATACAAACATACCAGGTACCGCAACGATTTTAGTTACCGCAGAGGATGGTGTTACAACGCGGACTTATTGTCTTAACTATATTCAGTCCGTATTGTCTACAGATGCAACCTTGTCCGACATAACCATTGATGGATTATCCTTAGTTGGCTTTGATCCGGATACGGTTGATTATACAATTGTTCTGGATGACACGGTCACTGTTGTTCCTTTTGTTGGGTATACCACAACAGATGTAAATGCGACAGCAGTATTGGTGCTACCCGGTTCGTTACCTGGTATGGCAACTATAACGGTAACTGCCGAAGATGGTTTTTCCATGTTGTTATATACTGTCATGATAGAGTTAGAGCCAAGTACCAACGCAGATTTACTGGATTTAGCGGTCGATGGAACCACTATAGCAGGATTTAATGCATCTATAACATCTTATGATGTGGAGTTGTCATTTGGGTCAGCTATCCCAACTGTTGTAGGTTTAGCAGAGGATCCCAATGCTACGGTAGATGTCTCCGTTCCTGCTGGGGTGCCTGGAACAACTGAGGTAACTGTTACTGCAGAAGATGGTGTGACTATCAAAACATATTTTGTCAACTGGACCTATGGAGTGGCGTCTACAAATGCTGATTTGGCAACTTTGTCTAGTAGTAAGGGGTCTTTAGCTCCTGACTTTCATCCTGATTCACTTTTTTATACAAATTGTATAGGTGATCAACAGCTTGATATTGCAACGCTTACCTTTACTTTGGCGGACACTACTTCGAGTTGGGAATATGTATCTACACCCGGAAGCCCGTATGAAGATTATGTGATACAAGTTACTGCGCAAGACGGAATAACCGTCAAGATATATACCGTAGATTTAAATGAATGTTGGCCAATTGGTATAGAAGAACTAAAATTAGAGCAATTGATTGTTAGTCCAAATCCATCGCGAGGTGTATTTAAGATTACTTTACCGATCATCATTAATAATGTAAACTACCTTATAGTTGATCAACTTGGAAAGGTCCTCTTTGAAGGACGAGTGGAGAATCCAGGGTACGAATTTGATCTAGATTTTTCTGCATTAGCAATTGGTAACTATAGCCTGCAGATAAGTGTAGGAGAAGTAAATGTTGTTAAAAAAATTACTATCTCTAGATAGTATAAATGGTTAAGAAGTAAAAAGAGGAGCTTTCTTAAAGGCTCCTCTTCTATTATTTTGATTTTTGTAAGTCTCTGATTTGCTGGAATAGTCTGGATGAAAAGACAAATTCTTCAAGATCTTTGTTCATCGTGGTCGTTAGGTTGTCTTTATTTCCTTCCCAAACCTTTGTACCTTCTTTTATGAAGATAATATGATCCCCAATTTCCATTACAGAATTCATATCATGTGTATTGATCAGAGTAGTCATTTGAAATTCTTCCGTAATTTCTTTCAATAATTTATCAATAACAATGGCAGTTTGTGGATCTAGTCCAGAATTTGGTTCATCACAGAATAGGTATTTTGGATTTAGGGCAATGGCTCTGGCTATTGCAACTCTTTTTTGCATACCCCCTGAAATCTCAGAAGGGAATAGGTTGTTTACATTTTCTAGATTAACCCTGTCAAGGCAAAAATTTACCCTGTCAATTTGTTGTTTGTACTTCAATTGAGAGAACATCCTCAATGGGAAAAGAATATTATCTTGAATAGTCATGGAGTCGAACAGAGCACCTCCTTGAAAAACCATTCCCATTTCTTTTCGAATCTCTTTTTTACTCTTTGCTTTCATTGTTGAGAATTCTCTGTCGTTGTAGAAAATTTCTCCTTTATCAATTTCGTATAAACCTAAAAGGGATTTAATGAAAACAGTTTTACCAGAACCACTCCTTCCAATTATCAGATGGCATTTGCCCTTTTCAAATTCGGCGCTGATACCCTTTAGGACATGGTTGTCTCCAAAAGACTTATTTATGTCATTTACTCGGATCATAGCTAGCTAAGTAAAATATCGGTTAGTATAAGATTCAAAATAATGATGATAACACTGGTGTAAACAACGGCCTTGGTGCTGGATTTACCAATTCCTAAAGCTCCTCCAGTTGTATAGTATCCGAAATAGGCAGGTACAGTAGCTATAAAAAATGCAAATACAATCGTCTTGGAAAGGGAGTATATAATTTTGATAATTGGAAACTCAATTTGTAATCCCATGATAAATTCTTCTGAAGTACATGCTCCCGTAATCGTTCCGGCAAGGTAACCGCCATAGACTCCTATAACAATGCTCACCATAATAAGAACAGGGTTGAAGAATACCAGAGCAATCATTTTGGGAAGGGTGAGGTATCCGGCAGAATTTACTCCCATAATCTCAAGTGCATCAATTTGTTCTGTAACTCTCATTGTGCCAATTCCTGAGGCAATATAAGATCCTACCTTACCTGCTAAAAGTAAGCTTATGATGGTAGGTGAAAATTCCAAGACAATAGAGTCTCGAGTTGCAAAACCGATGATGTATCTTGGAGTCCAAGAATTGCCGGTATTGGCCTCTGTTTGTAAAGTAACAACCGCCCCAACAAAAATCGAAACAAAGGCAACAAACGGAAGTGATTGCAAGCCAAGGTTGTAGATTTCTTTAATGGTCAGTTGGTAATAAACAGACCTTCTTTCGGTCTTTTGGAATATTTCCTTTAGAAAAAGTACATATTTCCCGACTTCTTTAAAAAGATTCATTTAGTATGGTGATTTTATTTAGTGCGCCAGATTAAAAGTACACCTTATTTTAGGTATATTTGTGATCAAATTTTGTAAAGTTATGAACAAAAAGATATTTTCCTCCATTTTTATAATAAGTTTATTCTCGGTTTTATTGCTTTCATCGTGCAAGGCTAAGAAGAAATGTAACTGTCCGGGAGTAGGTGTGGAGGTTTCAAATATAAATGGATAAATTATTAGCGTTGAAAAATAATTATAGTGTTATTTTGGCTGGTGGAGTAGGAACGAGACTTTGGCCATTGAGTACAGAAGCATTTCCTAAGCAATTTGTAGATCCGTTTGGGACGGGTAAATCCTTCCTGAAGATGACCTATGATCGTTTGGCTGCAATATGTCCAGATGATCAAACGCTATTTTTGACTAATAAGCGTTACGAAGATTTAATCTTGTCAGAAATTCCAGGAGTAACATCTTCTCAGGTTCTTTCTGAGCCATGTATGAGGAATACAGCTCCTGCATTGGCATTGGCTTCATATAAAATGTGGAAGCTAAATAAGGATGCTAAGTTGTTGATTTGTCCTTCAGACCAAATTATTTTAAAAGAACAAATATTTACAGATGCGGTTAATAAGGCATTTTCTTTTATTGAAAAAGAGGACGCTATCATCACTTTTGGAGTTGAACCTACTTGTCCTCATACGGGGTATGGTTATATAAAAGCTTCAGATTCTGATAGAATCAGTGATGTTCTTCGTTTTACTGAGAAGCCCGATGTTCAGAAGGCAGAAACTTTTTTAGCAGAAGGGAATTATTTCTGGAATTCAGGAATTTTTGTGTGGTCTGCAGCGTATTTTGTTAAGTTGGTTCAAATGTATATGCCTGAAGTAGCAAGGATATTGGAGGCAAATATGGATGTTTTAAATACTGAGGCAGAAGCTGCCTTTTTGGAGAAGTACTATCCAGAGTTTGAAGATATATCGGTGGATTATGCTATTTTGGAAAATGCGGACAATGTGAAAGTGATTCCAGTAGATATGTCTTGGGATGATTTGGGTTCCTTTGGAGCGCTCTTCGATCGAGCACCAAAATCAGAAGCTGGCAATTTTGTGCTTCCAGAGGCGGTGGTAGAAAAAAATAGTGTTGGCAATATGGTGTTGTCAAAAGGAAAAAAAATTATTCTGAATGGGGTAAGTAATTTAGTAATTGTTGAAACTGATGATTATTTAATGATCTCCTCCAAAGAAGGAATATCGGATATAAAAGAATTGAGAAAAGAGGCCCTTAAATAGCGCCTCTTTTTTTGGTCTAAACTTTTATTATTAACTATTGGCTATATTTATTACTATTAAGTTTGGATGACCTTGCTTCTAAGGATGACAAAATAAAGCTATTGAAGAACGAGTTGTTTAACTATGAGCAAAATCAAATATCCTTCAGTCAAATTAGTAAGGAAGTTAAAATTCACAATAAAAACATCACCTACTTTTCTTTCGGTGCTATGTTAGTAGATTAGGTAGCTGAAAACCTTCTGAATACGATTCCTACCTTTATTGTAGAAAGAGATAGTCTACGAAATAAACAAGAGCTGGAATTGGCTAATAAAGAATTGGTTGAATTTTTAAAAATTCGATTGAATATGGATAGTATTCACCTTATAAAGTTGTAATTTTATTACTTCATTATTCACTCTGCGACGATTTTGAACCTTATTGTTGAGGTTTGAAAAAAAATGTGCTTCAAGATGACCTTAGATACAGGTGGCTAACTGTCAGAATTGAGGAAAGATAGCCTTTGAAATGTAAAAAATTGACTATCTGTATATTGTTGCGTTATTTTTTATTAAATTTGCACACTTGAATTTAGCAAGAAAAGTGTTTAACACAGTAATTTAAATTAGTTCAACGTGGATACATTGAGTTATAAAACAGTTTCTGCAAACAAAGCTACTGCTCAGAAAGAGTGGCTTTTGGTAGATGCAGAAGGGCAAACTTTGGGTCGTATGGCTTCAAAGATTGCAATGCTCATCCGTGGTAAATATAAGGCTAACTATACGCCTCATGTTGATTGCGGTGACAACGTAGTTGTTGTCAATGCTGATAAGATCGTTCTTACAGGATTGAAATGGGATCAAAAGAAATTTATTCGTCACACAGGCTACCCAGGTGGTCAACGTGTTGCTACGGCTCGCGAAGTGATGGAAAAAAATCCTATTCGTTTGGTAGAAAATGCCGTTAAAGGTATGCTTCCAAAGAACAAATTAGGAAGTGCTTTGTACAGAAATTTGCATGTATATGCAGGTGCAGAACACAACAACGAGGCTCAAAAGCCTAAATTAATCAACTTATCTGAAATTAAGTAAGTATGTCTGTAATACACACAATCGGTAGAAGAAAGAAGGCAGTAGCCAGAATTTACCTAAAAGAAGGTTCAGGAGCGATTTTAGTAAACGGTAAAGATTTTAAAGTTTACTTCCCGACACCAACCTTACAATACAAACTAGAGCAAGCTCAAGGTTTGGCCGGTGTAGATGGTCAATTCGATATCAAAGTTAACGTAAAAGGTGGAGGTTTGACTGGTCAAGCAGAAGCTATTCGTTTGGCAGTCGCACGCGCGCTTTGTGAAATCAACGAAGAACACCGTTTAGCACTTAAACCTGAAGGTTTGATGACACGTGATCCTCGTATGGTTGAACGTAAGAAGTTCGGTCAGAAGAAAGCTCGTAAGAAATTCCAATTCTCGAAACGTTAATATTCGGTTTAGCATCCAAATTGTTGAGACCTATAGAAAGATTCTATGCTACTCAATCAATTGGCAATATGGATTGTTTGACAGGAAAGTAAACCTAAGACTATGTCAGTAGAAGTAAAAGATTTATTAGATGCTGGTGTTCATTTTGGACACATGACAAG
>MAAC01014845.1_pt1 | contig 18124 bp, 19 predicted proteins | sample 1115981 | NCBI WGS metagenome assembly MAAC01 (sample SAMN04961126, study PRJNA320927) | seawater metagenome | isolation source: sample BD02T64 sea water enriched with oil for 64 days | place: USA:Gulf of Mexico | collected 2013-07-27 | reverse complement strand
TCACCGTAAAGGATTGCAGGAACTTTGTTCGCGTGACGTAGGCGGCGGCTCGCACCTTTCCCTAAATCAGTACGTACTTCAGCTTCTAATGTTAATAAATCAGTCATTTTAATACTCTTCTGTTATATAAGTTAAAAAACTTAAAAATTATATCTTGTTTTTTGCGACCAAAAACAAGGAGATACCACTTTAAATCTAAATTATATTTACGTTAAATAAATATGCTCAGTTAGAAATAACTAGGACATTAGATAAAAAAGGCGCGGAATAGTAACATTTAGGGCTAGGTAAAGCTATTAAATAAACAGAATAATTGAGGGGCTTACAGGGAGGAGGATCGGGCAATAAAAAAGCAGCCTTGGTAGGGGCTGCTTTTTTGCAATAGTAGTCATTAATCACTAGGCGTTAATTGCTAGGGATTAGTCAAACATTGCCGAAATTGATTCTTCATTGCTTACACGACGAATCGCTTCACTAAGCATGCCACTTAATGTTAATTGACGAACCATTTTAAGTGCTTTAATTTCTTCAGAAAGTGGAATTGAGTCAGTAACTACAACTTCATCAATAACAGATTCTTTAAGGTTTTGTGCTGCATTACCTGATAGTACAGGGTGAGTAGCATAAGCAATAACACGTTTTGCGCCATGCTCTTTTAATGCTTCTGCTGCTTTAGCTAAAGTGCCACCAGTATCAATCATATCATCTACGATAATACAGTCACGGCCTTCAACTTCACCAATGATATGCATAACTTGTGCAACGTTCGCTTTAGGACGACGTTTATCGATAATCGCTAAATCAGCGTCATCAAGCAATTTAGCTACTGCACGAGCACGAACTACACCACCGATATCAGGAGAAACAACAACAGGGTTGTCCAACTCACGATTTTTCATATCCTCTAATAAGATAGGAGTACCAAACGCATTATCAACAGGCACATCAAAGAAACCTTGAATTTGCTCTGCGTGTAAGTCAACAGTTAATACACGGTCAACACCAACACTTGATAAGAAGTCAGCAACTACTTTCGCAGTAATAGGTACACGAGCACTACGTACGCGTCTGTCTTGGCGAGCATAACCAAAATAAGGGATTACAGCAGTGATACGGCCAGCAGAGGCACGACGCAAAGCGTCTATCATTACAATTAATTCCATTAAGTTATTGTTGGTTGGAGCACAGGTTGATTGAATAATAAAAACATCAGCACCACGGACGTTTTCGTTTATTTCAACACTAATTTCACCATCACTAAAACTACCGACTTTAGCATCACCTAGAGGCATATATAGGCGATTAGCAATTTTTTTGGCCAGTTCAGGGGTGGCATTACCCGCAAAAATCTTCATGTCAGGCACTTTCGATTCCTCAGAAATATTTGACATTAATAGTAGGCTCTTTGATTGATAAGCAATCATTGAACAGTATAGGCCGGCTTAACTGTTGCAGCTGTTTGTTAGCACAATAATTGCGCTTAAAAATAGCTGAGTTGGTTAAGTTAGCAAATCTTTATAAAACTTTACTCGCTCAATGATAGCTTTGCTATTACTGAGCACAGTGGGGACTTATTCAGTCCTTGCGCAACAAAAGAGCTTATTCCTTTAGGGAGTTTCGCTTGTAATGAACACGCCTCTTGATAACTAGAAAATCGCGTAAAAACACACGCACCAGTTCCTGTCATTCTTGAGGGTGCGTATTCTACCAACCAAGCCAGTAACTTGGCAACCTCAGGATACTGTTTTATTACTAATGTTTGGCAGTCATTATGAAAGCTTTCATTGATGAAGTCGCTAGTATTAAGGGCTGAGAGGGCAAGTTTCTTGGTATTTCTAGGTAGATCTATGTCAGTAAAAATTTGCTTTGTAGAGATGCTACATTCAGGTTTGGTAATCAAATACCAATATTCATGTGGTTTGATAGCGGTAAAATCATCACCTACTCCTTGGGCGAAGGCAGAGAAACCATGAATAAATATAGGCACATCGGCGCCAAGACTCAAACCTAATAATGACAATTCAGTTAAAGATAACTCGCACTGCCACAACATATTGAGTGCAACTAAAACGGTCGCTGCATTTGATGAACCACCACCCAAACCTCCACCCATTGGTAGGATTTTATTGATACTGATCTTAACGCCAAAATCCGTATTACTTTTACATTTCAGTAATCGTGCTGCTTTTACAATTAAGTTATCGTCATTATTAACACCATCAATAGGCGTTAATAATTCTATATCAGGCGTTTCGGTTGCCGTTAAGGTAAGGGTGTCGCTATGATCGATAAATTGAAAAAGTGTTTCTAAATTGTGATAACCATCTTCACGTTGTCCGACAATGTGTAAAAATAAGTTAATCTTTGCTGGAGATGGAAATTCAATCGCTTTATTAAGAAAAGAGTTCGAGTTAGAAGCGCAAGTCATGTAAATATTCTACTTATTTTGAGTGATATGATTTGGCAATAGCCAATTATTTGTTGGTAATAGACCAGTCATTGACAACAATTTTAATTAATAAATCATCTTTTTTAATCGAAAATTTAGTCGCTAAGCTATAGCCATCAATTTGCTGATAGTTAGCGTAACTGACTTGCCATAATTCATTATTATAATAGCTTGATAACGTTAGTGGTAGCTGCGTTGTTTTTTGATAGCGAATACTATCATCTTCTTGATAGACAATACCTTTGAGCCAAAACGTCAGTGCTTGAGTTGGTAAGGTTAAGCCGGTAATGGAATAAATAAGTGCCTCTAAATCACGGCCTTGGTAGGTTTTTCCATCTACTTGTATTTTATGGCTGTTAGCATTCGAATCAAGTTGTAGAACATTTATTCCTAAGTAGGTGGTTAAGTTGAGTTGTTGGGTGTTTTCATTTTCGTCAACTTGCCATGATAATGTTGCGCTACTGCGTGACTTATTTTCAATAAAAGCTATTTTACCCTTTATTTTCCACTGTTGTAATTGCTGCAGCTCGTTAATTCTTTGCTGAGATGTTTGTTTAATCAATACCTGAGTTTCATTATTAGGCAAAGTACTACAACCTGATAGTACTAGCGTAAATAAGGCAAGGGTGAGTAAATAGGGTACATAAAGGTTAGTTTTAAAAAGTAGGGACATTAATGATAAGTGCTTAAAACGATGATAATTGTCATTGAAACATAGCTTTTTAGCCTTTGTAAATAGCAGTATTATTTTTAGGGTCTTTTATCACAGATCATATTTTAATAGCGGGTCTTAGGGTATACTGACGCTATTAGATAAAACAAGTGCTATAAAACTTGTCGGAAATGTTTACAAAATAGGTTTATTACTGTGTCTATCGTTGCTGTTGGAATTAATCATAAAACTGCGCCCGTTGCGGTGAGAGAGAAAATATCTTTTAATCCAGATAAGCTTTCTATTGCCCTTCAAGAAATGCTTAATGCAGTACAGTGTCGTGAAGTTGCTATTCTTTCTACCTGTAATAGAACAGAGTTATACCTAGTACAAGAAGGTGACTTTGATGTTACTCAGCAACGCCTAATTAAATGGCTAGAAAGTTTCCATAACGTACCCGCCTCAACTATTTTACCTAGCCTATATTGGCATAAAGACCAGCAAGCCGTTAATCATATGATGCGCGTAGCTTGTGGTTTAGACTCACTTGTTTTAGGTGAGCCACAAATCCTGGGTCAAATGAAACAAGCTTATAGCCAAGCGAAAGCGGCTGGCTCTATGTCATTGATTATGGACCGGTTATTCCAACGTACTTTTGGCGTGGCAAAACAAGTTCGCACAGAAACTGAAATTGGTGCTAGTGCGGTATCTGTTGCCTTTGCTTCAGTAAATTTAGCCAAACATATTTTTGGCGGCCTTGAAAAAACAAAAGTTTTGCTTGTTGGTGCAGGTGAAACTATTGAGTTAGTTGCAAAACATTTATATGAAAATAATGTTGGAAAAATTACCGTAGCTAACCGAACACTTGCACGTGCTGAAAACATGGCAACGAAAATTGGCGCTGATGTTATTACCTTAGCGCAAATACCTGAACATATGTGTAATGCTGATATTGTTATCAGCTCTACCGGATCTACTTTACCTATTATTGGTAAAGGTATGGTTGAGCATGCGTTAGCGTCACGTAAGCATCAACCTATTTTTATGGTTGATCTTGCTGTTCCACGTGATATCGAAGAACAAGTTTCAGAACTTGAAGATGTATTTTTATATACCGTTGATGACTTACAAGGCATTATTGCTAAGAACATTGCAAATCGCCGTAAAGCTGCAGTTCAGGCTGAAAGCATTGTTAATAGCCAGTCCGATAATTTTATGGCATGGCTACGCGGTTTAAATACTCAGGACACTGTTATCAGTTATCGTAAGCAATGTTTAGATAACCGCGATGTTTTACTCGAAAAAGCATTCATACAATTAAAAAATGGTAAAAATTCAGAAGCTGTCCTAGCAGAACTTGCCAATAAACTTACCAATAAATTCATGCATGCACCCACCAGTGCTCTCCAGTCTGCTGCCCAAGGTGGTGAACTTGATAAACTTATCTATTTACGTGACATCTTTAACATAGACTCTCAAGAGTAGACCTCGTATTACTTTTTATTTAGCACAGCTATGCTAGAAATTTTACCGTGATTAAATCCGCTTTAAAGTGAACAAATTTTAACCCTGAAATATTGACATCCCCTGACTCTGCTAGTGCACCGCCACGACATTTTTCAGCGGACATGGTGGATTGCGTTATTACTGTGTTAGAATAGCAGTAATTTAGTTTTCCTCATCTAAAATATAAGAACACTTCCAATGAAATCATCAGTTTACCAAAAGCTTGAAGTGCTAGTAGAGCGCTTTGAAGAAGTACAGGCATTATTATCCGATCCTGCAACCATTAGCGACCAAGAAAAGTTTCGTGCTTTATCGAAAGAGTTTAAGCAGCTTGATGCAGTGACTTCAGTTTTTAATAATTATAAAAGTGCTGAAGATGATTTCGCCACCGCAGAGCTGATGCTTAAAGATGAAGATCCTGATATGCGAGAAATGGCACAGGAAGAATACAAAGAAGCGAAAAAATCGGTCGCAGATATTGCCGATGAATTGCAAATTTTACTACTGCCACGTGACCCTAACGATGATAACAACTGTTTTGTTGAAATTCGCGCGGGAGCAGGTGGTGATGAAGCGGCAATTTTTGCCGGTGATTTATTTAGAATGTACAGCCGTTATTCAGAAAAGAAAGGCTGGAAAATTGAAGTAATGAACTCTAATGAAAGTGAGCAGGGCGGTTATAAAGAACTGATCATGAAAATTAATGGTGAAGGCGTCTACGGGCATATGAAGTTTGAGTCTGGTGGTCACCGTGTACAACGTGTACCAGAAACTGAATCTCAAGGCCGAGTGCATACTTCGGCTTGTACTGTGGTTGTTATGCCTGAAATGCCTGAATCGGATGCCATTGAAATTAACAAAGCTGATTTAAAGGTTGATACCTTCCGTGCTTCAGGCGCGGGTGGTCAGCACGTTAACAAGACAGACTCAGCTATTCGTATTACCCATATACCAACGGGTGTTGTGGTTGAGTGTCAAGAACAACGCTCACAGCATAAAAACAGAGCTCAAGCAATGTCAGTACTTCAAGCACGGCTTCAGCAGGCTGAAGATGAAAAACGTCGCAGTGAAGAAGAGTCATCGCGCCGTAATCTTGTTGCTAGTGGTGATCGCTCTGAACGTATTCGTACCTACAATTTTCCGCAAGGTCGCATGAGTGATCATCGTATTAACCTGACTCTATACCGTTTAAACGAAATTATGGAAGGCAGTTTACAACTGGTGATGGAGCCGATAATGCAGGAAAACCAAGCCGATTTATTAGCTGAATTAGCTGAACAAAATTAATCGTAGTTTTGTCAGCCACTTTGTCAGTAATACCAATGAAAAATACCACCATAGCGCACTGGATAGCACACGGACAGGAACAATTAGTTTCCTGTTCAGATAGTGCTAAGCTCGATGCACAAATCCTCTTGTGTTTTGTGCTTGATAAGGAGCGTAGTTACTTACTTACTTGGCCTGAGAAAGAAGTAACTGAGCAATCTGAACAGCAGTATATCGCCTTATTACAAAGGCGTATTTTGGGTGAACCAATAGCTTATATTGTCGGAGTGCAAGAGTTTTGGTCTCTGCCATTTCGGGTTTCACCGGCTACGCTTATCCCACGTCCTGACACTGAAATTTTAGTTGAACTAGTACTTGAACATTTTGGTGAATTAGATACCTTACATTGCTTAGATCTTGGCACTGGCACTGGTGCTATCGCACTAGCACTTGCATCAGAACAACCAAACTGGCAAATTGACGCTATTGATTTTAGTCTTGATGCAGTAAACCTCGCCAAACAAAACGCGCAAGACTTACACTTATCGCATGTGAATATATTTCAAAGTGATTGGTTTAGTGCGGTTAATGAGCGTAAGTTTGATGTGATTGTTTCTAACCCTCCTTATATCGATGCATTAGATGAGCATTTAAACCAAGGTGATGTGCGTTTTGAACCTGAATCTGCCTTGGTTGCCGATGAGCAAGGGCTTGGCGATATTAAGCACATAGCACAACAAGCGCTAAAGTTTCTCAATACTCACGGTTCTCTATTTTTCGAACATGGCTTTGAGCAAGGTAAAGCGGTTAGAAATATCTTAACGGCTTTAGGTTATGATAATGCACAAACTGTTAGAGACTTTAATGGTCATGAGCGTATCACTTGGGCAAGATTGCAAGTCGGTTAATACATATTGTTTAACTTAATCGTTGATTTTTACGATAAGGTTACACTTTAAAACGTTTTGATAACCTAAAATCGATACACTATGCGAAAATAATTGAATGAGCAATTGGACGAATTAATAGAGCCATTTGCTAAAATAAAAGGAATAACTTTGAAACATTTACATATAACCCTTGCAGTACTTAGCATTAGCTTATTCACCTACCGTTTTATTTTAACGTTAATGGCATCAAAAAACCTTGATCGTAAATGGTTAAAAATAAGTCCCCATGTTATCGATACTTTTTTACTTATTGCCGGTATTTCATTAGCAGTAAAATTACATTTAAATCCAATGGAACAAATGTGGTTAGCTGAAAAGATTCTAGCTTTGTTTGCTTATATATTTACTGGCTATTATACCTTGAAATTAGCGCGTAATAGGCCGATGCAAATTCTTGGTTTTTTAGGTGCTATGGGCTGGGTAATGTTGATTGTGCGCTTAGCAATAACCCGCGAAGCGATGTTTTTTAGCTAAAGTTAACAGTTAAAAACTAAAGTTAAAGTCTGAACTAAAATGCAAAATCAAGTTTATTGGTTAAGCATCAAACGGAGTCATTAAAATAATTAGTTATGAATGAATTGTTTTTATCAGAATTAAAATCTGCCGATAAAGATTTACTACAAAAACTTGTACTAATTGAAGAGCATGTTTTTGCCGATAGTGCTCAAGATCCTGTGCAAACAGAAGCATCTTTAGATAGTTTAGAATTAATTATCAGCCAGTGTGTTGCTATCATAAGCGAAATTGAGTCGCCATTAGAAAAAGCAGAAGCTTTACTTAATGAATTATACTTTCAGCACTTATTTATAGATCGTTATCAGACCCGCTGGCCTATTTCTGCTTATAGTGTCGCAAAAGGTTTGAATCAACGTGCTATGTCACCTGTTGTTAAGGCGGCTTTAGTTAAAGAAATCATTACCGCTTGTGGCTTTGAAACAGACTTAGTATTTATTCCAAATAAAATTATGGTACGCCTGTGTTGCGATGAGCAATACGCTATTATTTTTGATGCAATAACAGGTGAGTCACTGGATTGGACTGAGCTTGATGTGCGCTTAGATGAATTAGATGGCGATCCTGGAGAGCAAGAATTACAAGCAATCGATGACAGTGTTGCTTTGGTAGAACACTTATCAGCACTAAAAAACGTTTTGATCCATGAACAGGCATTTGATAAGGCATTAACGTGTGTTGATGTTATCTTGTCATTAAATCCTGACGATCCATTGCAACGTAGAGACCGTGGTTTCTTGCTGCATCAGCTTGATTGTTTTAAGGTGGCGGTAGATGATTACCGTTATTTCGTAGAACAATGCCCTAAAGATCCCGCCGCGAAAATATTAAAAATTCAACTTGAAAAAATTGATGTTGGTAGTAACGTACTTCACTAGAATTTTTACTTTATCAAGAATGAAATAAGAACAAAAAATAAAAATAAAAATATAAATAAAGATAAAAGGCAAAATGATGCAAGAAAATATTGTGGCGAATGCGCCACTCATTACAAATGATGCGGTAGTATTAGGACTTTTAGCGCTTATCTTAGGCTTGGTGTTTTATACTTCCACTAGTAAAAATTCCGCCTGTCAAAAATTTTATAAATACGTACCAGCGTTATTAATGTGCTATTTACTGCCTTCTTTTTTAAATACCTTTGGCATAGTGAGTGCTGAAGTTAGCCAAGTTGATGAAGTAGCTAAATATTTTCTTCTACCTGCTTGTTTAGTACTGTTAACATTGAGCATTGATATTAAAGCAATTGCAGGGCTTGGTAGCAAAGCAATTATTATGTTTTTAACCGGTACTGTCGGGGTAGTCATTGGTGGACCAATTGCTTTGTTAATTGTTTCTGCTATTTGGCCAGAGCTTATCGGCGTTACAGGTCCTGAAGCTGTTTGGCGTGGTATGGCTGCTCTTGCTGGTAGTTGGATTGGCGGTGGCGCTAATATGCTGGCAATGAAAGAGATTTATGAAGCAGATGGCAGAATATTTACGATTATGGTTACAGTCGATATCGTTGTGGCTAATATCTGGATGGCATGCCTGTTATATATTGCTGCAAACCATAAAGCTATTGATGCCAAAAGTGGCGCAGATACTTCGGGTATCGATAAATTAATTGCTGATGTTGAAGCTTTTGAAAAAGAGAATAAACGCACGCCAGAATTAAAAGATTTTATGCTTATTATTGCCATTGCTTTTGGTGCTGCTGGTGTTGCTCATTTTGCGGCAGATTTGTTAGTACCATTTTTCCAGCAAAACTTCCCTGAACTGAAAAAATTCAGCTTACACAGTAAATTATTTTGGATCATTGTCTTAGTCACTTCTATTGGCTTGACTTTATCCTTTACCAAAGTCAGACGACTTGAATCGGTAGGCGCCTCGAAAGTTGGTAGCAGCTTCTTATACATCCTTGTTGCAACTATTGGTTTGCACATGGATATTACGCAAATAGCTGAAGCGCCAAAGTATGTAGTTATCGGCTTAATTTGGATGGCAATACATGTTATTTTACTCTTTGCTGTTGGTCGATTGATCAAAGCACCAATTTTTTACTTAGCGGTAGGTAGTAAAGCAAATATTGGTGGAGCAGCATCGGCCCCTGTTATCGCTTCTGCATTCCATCCATCATTGGCACCGGTTGGTGTATTACTTGCTGTATTAGGTTATGCCCTAGGTACTTACATGGCTTGGATGTGTGGGCAGTTACTTCGTATTATCGGTAGTTAAGCTTGTTAGTTAGGTAGGCGTAAAGCATTACTTGAAGCTAGTTTTAGCACATACCTGATAATAGAATTATGGTACTTTTTTAGGAATACTTTTTTTAGGAAGAAATGATGACAATTAAATCAGTTTCAGTTTCAGTTAAAGGCATTGACGTTGCTAATGAGCAACCTTTCGTATTGTTTGGTGGCATGAATGTGCTGGAGTCACGTGATCTAGCAATGAAAATTGCTGAACATTATGTTGAAGTGACTCAAAAGCTAGGTATACCTTATGTATTTAAGGCCTCATTTGATAAAGCAAACCGTTCATCCGTTAACTCCTACAGAGGGCCAGGTTTAGATGAAGGCTTGAAGATTTTTGAAGAAATAAAATCAACGTTTAATGTGCCGATTATCACTGATGTGCATGAAGTTTATCAAGCACAGCCGGTAAGTGAAGTGGTTGATGTGATTCAATTGCCCGCATTTTTGGCAAGGCAAACTGATCTTGTGGTAGCTATGGCTAAAACGGGCGCTGTGATTAACGTTAAAAAACCACAATTTCTTGCGGCACATGAAATGAAGCATATTATTACCAAATTTGGTGAAGCAGGAAATGAAAACATTATTTTGTGTGAGCGAGGCAGCTGCTTTGGTTATAACAATCTGATCGTAGATATGCTGGCAATGGACGAAATGAAAAATTACGCACCCGTTATCTTTGATGCAACGCACGCTCTACAAAAGCCTGGCGGCCGTAGTGATAGCGCTGATGGTCGTCGTGCTCAAGCGGCGCAATTAGCCCGTAGTGGTATGGCAATAGGCATAGCGGGTTTATTCATTGAAGCACATCCTGATCCATCTGCAGCTAAGTGTGATGGCCCTTGTGCATTACCATTGGATAAATTAGCGCCTTACTTAGCTCAAATGAAGGCGATAGATGATTTAGTGAAAGGTTTTACACCACTTATTACTGATTAGTAATTTAGGCATGTAGCGAGCTCATATTCTTTACTCAATTAAATTAACTAAGTAAAGAGTTCGTCATAATTTAAACAAACAAAAAAAGGTGTCCTAGGACACCTTTTTTATTGTCGATCTTAATAGATAAGATCTTACTTCAGTAAATGTGCGAGCATTTTGAAATATATTACCATGCGGGTTAAAATGAACCAGCATGTGGAGTGATAATCACCGTGGTTAGCATTACCTTAACACAGTGTAGTTCAATTTATTTATTCAGCAATTAAACTTGCTGTAGTTAACGTAACAGATTTGTTTTTATTGGCTGTTTGTTTTTGCTTCGCAAAGGCTGAGTCTTTTGACTGCTGTGAAAATATAATTTTAGTAGGCGCTAAAGAAACCTTTAGGCTGTCATGTGCGGCAGTAGTAAGTTGAGTTTGATTAATTGGCTCAGCTTTAACAAGTGCCGATTTTGGTACCGCAGCAGTGGCTACAGTGCTTAATAAAGTAGTGGCGAATAATACAATAAGTAAGTTAGTTTTTTTAATGCAGTGTTTCATTTTTTTTGTCCTGTTTATGACCTAATAATAAATTTTAATACCCTGTAGATTTATTAGGACCTTTTCTCGCACTTGTTTTACTCTTCAAAATAAAGCAAGTGGGTTGGGAGCACACGCTATACCTGAGTTTTATAAAACGTTGAGATGTTGTCCTTCATCTACGGTGTGAATAATACGCAAGTTGATTAAAAAATAAAAATGACTTAAATTAATGTTATTCATTAGAAAAACTAATGAAAGATTGTTATGCTTTGTTTGTAGGTTTTTATGCAGTTATTAACGGCATGATTTAAATTTTATTGAACATTTTAGGGTTGATTTTGGCTAATAGACTCCCTCCATTAAACGCTTTACGGGCATTTGACGCATCGGCAAGGCAGCTTAGCTTTACGCGAGCAGCAGAAGAACTTTTTGTAACGCAGGCTGCAATAAGTCATCAAATTAAATCTTTAGAAGAGCATTTAGGCATTAAATTGTTTATGCGAAAAAACCGAGCCTTACTACTGACAGAGGAAGGTCAGTCGTATTATTTGGATATAAAAGAAATTTTCACCTCTTTACATGAAGCAACTGAACGTTTACTTGCGCGTGGCGCTAAAGGGGCAATAACGGTTAGCTCACAGGCAAGTTTTGCTATCCAATGGTTAGTGCCAAGACTAGCAGCTTTTAATGCATTACATCAGGATATTGATGTTAGGATCAAAGCGGTTGACCAACCTGAGAACTCATTGACAGAAGATGTCGATGTCGCTATTTATTATGGTCGAGGTCGTTGGCCAAATATTCATGCGGATAAGTTGCATACCGAATACATTATTCCCGTTTGCTCACCATTATTAGTGCAAGAAAATGCTGCTAATGGCAAACCAGCTCTTTTATCAGTAGAGGATTTGTCTGAGCATACCTTATTACATGATACGTCACGTAAAGACTGGAAACGCTGGTTTAAGCAAGTTGGTGTTAAAGGGGCAAACGTCAACCATGGACCCATATTTAGTCACTCTGCCATGGTTTTACAGGCCGCTCTTCATGGGCAAGGTGTTGCGTTGGCCTACAGTGTTTTAGCTAAACCTGATATTGACTCTGGGCGCTTAGTCTGTCCTTTTAATGATGTTTTAGTGAGTAAGAATGCCTATTTCATTGTCTGTCGTGAAAATCAAAAAGATATTGGTAAAATTACGGCTTTCAGACAATGGATGTTAGACATGGTTGAAGCTGAACAAGAGCAAATTACTGATGGACAAATAACTTAATGAACCTTCAAGAAATAATTACTAGGGAAGATGGCAGTGAGATCAATATAACATTGAGCACTGTAGAAAATGCTAAAGCACAGGTTATCTTTGCGCATGGCGCCGGCGCTAATATGTCACATGAGTTCATGAATGAAACATCGCGGTTACTTAATAACTTGGGTATTAATGTTTTACGCTTTAATTTCCCTTTTATGGATAAAAGGGCACTGACCGGTAAAAAATATCCCCCTGATAGAATGCCTAAGCTGTTGCTTTGTTATGAAACCGTGATTGGATACGTAGTTGAAAAAAAATTAAGTCATCAATTACCTTTATTTATTGGTGGTAAGTCTATGGGCTCGCGAGTTGCGGCAAGCCTAGTGGCAGATTCTGATCTATTAAAGCGTAGTTTACTTAATCAAATTTCTGGCGTTTTTTGTATAGGTTATCCATTTCACCCAGCTAAAAAACCAGAAAAACTACGTCTTGAACCTTTGGTTGATGCCAATAAGCCAGTATTAATTTTACAAGGTGACCGTGATACTTTAGGTAATAAAGTTGAGATTGCTAGTTATCAGCTACCTAAGCACTGCCAATGTGTTTTTTTAGAAGATGGTGATCATAGTTTAAAACCAAGAGTTAAATCAGGCTTTACTCATCCGGCACATATGCAACGTGCTGTTGAAGAAATTGTGACATTTATTGAACGGTTAACTATTAGCAGTTAACAACAAAGCCAAACATGAGAAAAAGATATGTATTCTACTAATATAAACCAGCAGCAAGATATAAAATCAAATAACATGGCCGTTTTACTTAAATGTATGGTGATTATTGTTGGTATCAGTGGCTGTTTTTCTGTACTATTCGGCGCTTGGCTAGCACATGGTGGCCAAAAATTGCCTGTAAATGTGCAATCAAGCTTAGCAACTGCACTGCAATATCAATTTATTCATACCCTTGCGTTATTAGCTACATTGGTTTGGTTGAAAGTAGCTAAGCCTTCAAAGGTATTACTTGGTGCAAGTATTGCCTTTGTCGTGGGCATTTTATGCTTTTGCGGCACAATATATATTAAGTCTTTTTTTGAGCTTGCCGTTATCGGGAAGTTAACACCTTTTGGTGGTATTTCTTTTGCGCTCGCTTGGCTATTGTTAGCGCTAGAAGGTAAAAATAATTTTTAACGACACTTTTTGTAGTGTTAATACGCTTATGTTCATACGTCAATAAAGGTGAACGTTAGCTATAGAAGGTAAAACAACATATGACCTCCATCGTATTATTCTGTCGACCAGGCTTTGAAAAAGAGTGTGGTGCAGAAATCCAAGAAAAAGCTGCTTGGAATGAAATGTATGGCTATTTAGAGTTAAAGAAAAACCAAGGATTAGTTTTTTTTCACTTACACGAAAGTGCACATGGTGAAGCATTAATGAATAAGTTGCCGCTTAAGCGACTTATTTTCGCTCGCCAGTGGTTTATTACGGTAACGGATAAAATTGACCTTCCGGATTACAATCGCGTTGAAGCTATTACTGAAGCATTAGGTAATGAGTGGCAATACAGTGATTTACGTATGGAAATGGCTGATGATAACGACGGTAAATCGTTAAGTAAATTTTGTCGAAAACTCTCAGTACCTTTGCGCCAAGCTTTACGTAAAAATAAAGTGCTGACCCAAAAGGGTAACAATTCAGCGGATGATCCTGAAGGCGCTATTTTACATGCGTTATTTCTAAGCGGACAAGAAGTGATTTTAGGCTTTTCATTAGCACGTAATAGTTCTCCACATGTGATGGGGATCCCTAGATTAAAATTTCCTAGCGCATCACCAAGTCGCTCTACTTTAAAGCTTGATGAAGCGTTTTTACATTTTATTCCTCGTGATGAATGGGATGAACGATTAACGTCAGGTATGAACGCTGTTGACTTAGGCTCAGCCCCAGGAGGTTGGACTTATCAATTAGTACGTCGTGGCATGATGGTAACCGCAATAGATAATGGTCTTATGGCAGAGTCCTTAATGGAAACGGGACAAGTAAAGCATAAGATGATGGATGGCTTTAAATACGTTCCAATGAAGCAAAATGTATATTGGTTGGTGTGTGACATGATAGAAAAACCACAGCGAGTAGCTAAGCTAATGAGTGAGTGGTTATTACATGGTCATTGTAAAGAAGCTATGTTTAACTTAAAGCTACCAATGAAAGGGCGTTTTCAACAAGTTATCGACGATTTACAAACAATCAAAGATGCCTTTAGTAAACATAATGTGAGGTATGAGCTTTATGCAAAACACCTATATTATGATCGTGAAGAAGTCACCGTACATGCACGCTTACTTTCTCCAGCACCATTAAGTGCTAAAGAGTAGTTATTCGCTTTTTAGTGTAATCAGCTAGCGCTGAAAATAAAAAAGCCATCAAGTTCATTACTGAACTTGATGGCTTTTTTGTATACTGTTTGCTATCAGGAAACTAGTACTTATACCAAACGGGTTAACTTATTGGTCTGCTTAGAGCTACATTAGCGAGCTTAAAACAAGCAAAATGAGTTAAACATAGTTATTCTATATTTCATTCATTTTGTGATGTTATCAGTTTGCTAATGAGCTCCCGAAGGGTGAGTTTAAAAGGCTTACATGCGGTGTTATTGATTTTGATAAGGACGCTGCATGGATGCAGCTTATTAGAGAATGCAGGAGCATATTCTCCTGAATAACCATTCTTTTCAATCAATGCCTTGCCTCTAAGCCTTTTAATTCTCGCTAAGTGATCAATAAATTAGTCCGATTGGTATTAAAGTCTCTCAAGTACAGCTTCAGTAAAGTCAGTAGTACCATGAGTACCACCTAAATCACCGGTAGTTCTATCACCTGATGCAATAACATCGGTAATAGCAGCTCTAATTTTTTCTGCTTTATCACCCATATCTAAATATTCTAGCATTTGAATTGCTGCTAATATCACAGACGTTGGGTTTGCTAAGTTTTTGCCTGCAATATCTGGTGCACTACCGTGTACCGCTTCAAAAATTGCACAATTTTCACCAATATTAGCACCAGGTGCCATACCAAGGCCGCCAACTAAACCAGCACATAAGTCGGATAAAATATCACCGAATAGATTCGTTGTTACGATAACATCAAACTGTTCTGGGTTCATAACCAGTTGCATACAGCAGTTATCAACAATCATTTCTGTTGATTCTATTTGTGGGTAACGCAGAGCAACTTCACGAGCAACTTTTAAAAATAAACCTGAAGTCGATTTTAGAATATTCGCTTTATGAACCGCTGTTATTTTTTTACGGCCTTCTTTGATGGCTGTCTCGTAAGCAAATGTTAATATCTTTTCCGCGCCTTCACGAGTGATAATACTCATTGCCTGGGCTTCAGTACCGTCATCTGAAGTTACTTGGCCAGCACCTGAATACATGCCTTGAGTATTTTCACGAACAGTTAGAATATCAATGTTTTCATAACGTGCTTTTGTGCCCTTAAATGATAATACTGGGCGAAGGTTTGCGTATAATTTAAATTGCTTACGCAAGGTGACGTTGATTGAAGTAAAACCTTCACCTACAGGAGTTGTTAATGGGCCCTTTAAAGTGATTTTGTTTTTTTCGATAAGGTTGATAGTCTCTTCGGGTACTAATTCACCATGCTTCTCTAAGGCGGTTAAACCCGCATCTGCGAATTCATAATCAAAACCACAGCCTGCTTTATCTAATATTTTAATCGTAGCATCGATAATGCTCGGACCGATACCGTCGCCAGGAATTACCGTGATGGTTTGTTTAGTCATTAAGTTCACCTTGTCATAATACTTCGGAGGAAATATGTCGTCTCTTAATTTGTACTAAGCGACAACATACATTTAATTAATTGTGTAATGTATAGCTGAGATATTAAAACGTCAGCTTAGTGCTTTTATTAGGGCATTTTATATCATGGAAATGCTCTGTATGCGAGCTTGAAAGCTTTTACTGGTACCGACAAAACTGATACTTTGACCGTCTAGTAATTTAACAAATGATAGTAGAGGGTTAGGTAGTTAGTAGCAATCTGACTTTAGTCTATAGTTGGTACATTTTTACTTTTGATTGAATGGTTTTTAACAATGCCCCATTGTTCAGGATAATTGTTTCCTAAACCTATTTCTTTAAGAGCCCCATTTACAAATAAAAGAAAAGTGCATTCATCTTGTGTAGTGATACCATCTGATTTAACGTGCTGGGTACGATAAAACATGACTTGGTAGTTAACGTTATCAATTGTTCTTGCTTCGGTGATATCAGGACTGCCTAATTGAGTTAATGCTTGCTCGAAAGTAAAGCTATCTAACGTTACTTTGGCAATGAATTGTCGATTATATGCTTCTCTGTCTTTCCATTTCATTTGATCAGGGCTGTCATCATAAAAAGTAATAACAAGGGCAACAAAAATGCCATAAACTGAAAGGGCAAGTAAAATGCGGCCAATTATTTTTTTATTCATAGTATCTTATCTTTTTATATTAGCTTTTTTCGTCATCAATGATGTTTATATTAGCATTAATTTCAGCTTCAGATGAAGGCATTGTTATGCGTATATCTTTTAAATTAAAGCCTAAAGGGATATCTTGTTTTAGCGTTAATAGTTTTCTCGCTAAATCCATCTGTTCTATGCTTTGTGTTAACTTCTTAGTTAGAGAACCTTTCAAATCGGTGGCCTCAAGTATCGCCTTTAAAGAGCCATACTGGTTAAGTAATTTTGCTGCGTTTACTTGACCAATACCGCTAACACCTTCAATTTTATTGGTATTATCACCAGTCAAGGTCCAGAAATCTATCAGCTGAGATGTTTTAACACCAAACTTATTTTGCACATGATCTTCATCTAAATAACGGCGATTAAAATAATCATAAATATGAATGTTAGGATTAAGCAGGGGGAGGAAACCTTTATCGGTTGAAATAATAGTAACTTTTTGACCGTGCAGCGCCATTTTTACCGCTAAAGTGGCGATAAGATCGTCTGCTTCGTCTTCCTCGGATGTTAATGAATCTACACCTCGCTCCATAAAAGCATCTTGTATATCCATTAGCTTATTTGCAAGGTGCTCAGGCATTTTTTTCCTGCCTTTCTTATAACCCTCAAATAATTGATAACGCCAACAGGGGTGTTGGCTATCAAATACTGCTAAAGCGTGTGTTGGCTGATGCTGCTCTATAATTTTTTCTAGCGCGTTTACACAGGTATTTTGTGTATTAAATAGTACTTGTTTCAAAGTACTAGCAGAGAGCCCATTGTCGTGATCCTGTTTTATTTGGTTAAAAGGGCGCTCTTGTACCGCGTACACACGACGAATTAAGTTTAGCGCATCAATGAGTATTAAGTGGGCAGACAATATTAACCCTCAATCACTTTATAGCAGGGAATATATTCACTGCCAGGCAGCTTCATTCGCTGTTGTTTTACAAAGGAAGCAAGGAGTTTATCCATCAAGGCCATAATTTTCTTATCGCCTGATATTTCAAAAGGACCAAACTCTCTGATTGCTTTGATGCCACCCGATTTAACATTCCCTGCTACTATGCCTGAAAAGGCACGACGTAAATTAGCCGCGAGTTCAGCCGTAGAAAGATCATGGCTAATATTTAAGTTGGCCATATTTTCATGCGTGGGTTCAAATGGGTGTTGAAAGTCATCGGCAATCACCAGCGACCAATTAAAGTGATAGGCGTCACCGGTTTCTTTTCTATGTGCCAGTACATTATCTAAGCCGTGTTTCATTAATTGAGCTACTTTAACAGCATCATCAACGACTATTTGATATAACGACTGTGCTTTGGGACCTA
>MAAC01009971.1_pt1 | contig 18125 bp, 14 predicted proteins | sample 1115981 | NCBI WGS metagenome assembly MAAC01 (sample SAMN04961126, study PRJNA320927) | seawater metagenome | isolation source: sample BD02T64 sea water enriched with oil for 64 days | place: USA:Gulf of Mexico | collected 2013-07-27 | reverse complement strand
GGAGCTGCTAGCGCGTACAGAATATAGGTTTACCATTGCTGATATCGCGCTAGGACTAGGTGGTTTAAAGGCTTATGCTGATGCTGTTTTCAAATAAAGAAGTGGGGATCCGTCAGGCTTTGGGGGCGTTAGCGCCATAGAGTATATGGTTTAAAATTAATTTATATCACCGTATGGGAGACTTAGTGGCATAGGCGTTTAATCTTACTATCATAGATACTCATACTATTCATGGATAACAAATCTCAAGTAACAATCAATTTTATTTTGTACTGACAGATTAAGTAATTATTTCTTGCGAAATATAGACAAGTTTACCTTTCAAAAACTGTATCAAGAATAATGGATGAATTTGTTCTTTCTACACCATCTAGATTACATATAATTTCCAAAATAGCGCTTAAATCTTGCAGTGTTTGTACTTCAATTATCATGAGTAAATCAAATTCGCCACTTATCGAGTAAATCGTACGAATTTGATGTATTTTTCTTAATGATATACCGACATTTTTTCTTAAATTGGGTTTTACTTTCAGTGATACATTTATAGACGTTAATTGATTTTTATACTCTTTACCTAGCTCTATGCTATATGATTTGATGATTCCTTTATTTTCTAGTTTGTTAATTCTGTTTTGTATCGCGGTTCTAGACACATTCAAGGATCTTGCTATATCTGAAACGCTTGCCCGTGCATTGCATCTTAGTATTGATATTAGCTCTTCGTCTTTTTCGTTAATCATACAATTTTCAATAAATAGGGTTCTGTTGGTGTTAATTTAACATTTTAATGGTTCTAATTGTAATGTTTATGGTTCAAGTTGTGCATTTGTCTACTGTATTTATATCAAAATGAAATGGATAATAGGTGTTAACACTCATTTAATTTATCAGAGGCACTCATGTCAAAAATATTTCATATCCACATGCAAAATCAAATTGATCAAGTAAAAGAAGACGGTTTGTATAAAAACGAACGAGTGATTATTAGTGCGCAGAAGTCAAAAATATCGATTGATACCGGTGAACAGGTCATCAATTTTTGCGCTAATAACTATTTAGGTATGGCAAACCATCCTGAGCTCATTGCTGCTGCAAAAGAAGGTCTAGACGACCATGGTTTTGGCATGGCCTCAGTACGTTTTATTTGTGGTACTCAAGATATTCATAAAACGTTGGAGCAAAAGCTGAGTAACTTTTTGGGCATGGAAGATACCATTCTATATTCATCTTGTTTTGATGCTAATGCGGGGCTATTTGAAACCTTATTAAATGCGGAAGATGCCATTATCTCTGACGCATTAAATCATGCCTCTATAATAGATGGCGTTAGACTTTGTAAAGCCAAGCGTTTTCGCTATGACAATAATGACATGAATGAATTGGAAGCCCGTTTGAAAGACGCAGATGCGGTTGGCGCACGCTTTAAGTTGATTGCTACTGATGGTGTTTTTTCGATGGATGGCTCTATTGCTAATCTTAAAGCTATATGTGATTTAGCCGATAAATATGATGCTTTGGTAATGGTGGATGATTCTCATGCGGTTGGCTTTGTCGGAGAACAAGGCCGAGGTAGTCATGAATATTGTGACGTGATGGGACGAGTAGATTTAATTACGGGCACCTTAGGTAAAGCCATGGGAGGCGCTTCAGGGGGTTATACATCAGGAAAAGCAGAAGTCATTGAATGGCTGCGCCAACGTTCGCGTCCTTATTTATTTTCCAACTCATTAGCGCCAGCCATTGTGAATGCTTCAATTAGAGTCTTGGAATTATTAGCCATTAGCGATGATTTACGCAAAACCTTAAAAGGTAATGCTCATTATTTTCGTTCTAGTATGGAAGTTGCTGGATTCATTTGTTCGGGTGCTGATCATGCCATAATTCCTGTGATGCTTGGCGATGCAAAAGTTGCAAACGAAATGGCAAATCGCTTATTAGCTGAAGGGATCTACGTTATTGGTTTTTCCTTTCCTGTCGTTCCAAAAGGCTATGCACGAATTCGTGTACAGGTTTCAGCGGCTCACTCCAAAGAACAATTAGATAAAGCCATTAATGCCTTTATTCGCATAGGTAAAGATATGCGCATTATTGATGGTATATAACAATGAAATCATTAGCAAAATTGAAACCAGAACCTGGTATTTGGCTTACTAAAACTAAAAAACCTGAATGTGGTCATAATGACTTATTGATCAAAATTAATAAAACGGCTATTTGCGGTACAGATATTCATATTTACAACTGGGATGAATGGTCACAACAAACGATCCCCGTTCCCATGGTCGTTGGTCATGAATATGCCGGTGAAGTTGTTGCTATGGGCCAGGAAGTTAAAGGGTTTGAAATTGGCGATCGCGTTTCAGGTGAAGGTCATATTACTTGTGGGTATTGCCGAAATTGTCGAGGAGGACGAACCCACTTATGCCGAAATACCGTGGGAGTAGGTGTTGATCGAGCGGGAGCTTTTGCTGAATATTTGGTTATCCCTGCATACAATGCCTTTAAATTACCCGATGAAATTTCAGATGATCTAGCTGCTATTTTCGATCCCTTTGGTAACGCTGTGCACACCGCGTTGTCGTTTGATTTAGTCGGTGAAGATGTTTTGATTACAGGGGCTGGTCCAATAGGTATTATGGCGGCGGCGGTGGCAAAACATGTTGGTGCTCGGCATGTTGTGATTACAGACGTTAATGAATATCGACTAGCTTTAGCGCGAAAAATGGGAGCAACCCGTACTGTTGATGTCAGCAAAGAAAAACTTAGCGATGTTATGGCTGAAATTGGTATGAGCGAAGGATTTGATGTCGGTATGGAAATGTCGGGTGTGCCCACGGCATTTACCGATATGCTAGAAAACATGAATAACGGAGGAAAGATCGCCATGCTAGGGATCCCCAGTAACACGATGGCTGTTGATTGGAGTAAAATTATTTTTAAGGGGCTCACTATTAAAGGTATTTATGGCCGAGAAATGTTTGAGACTTGGTATAAAATGGCCAGTCTAATTCAGTCTGGTCTCGACTTAAGTCCTATTATCACCCATCAATTTGATGTTGACGATTTTCAACAAGGTTTTGATATAATGCGGTCCGGGCAGTCAGGTAAAGTTATCTTAAATTGGAACTAGTTTTTATTACCAGTAAAGTTAATTTTTTGAATAAAAAAGCATATAACTGCACCAGTCACACAATATATTGTTAAATACATAAATAGAGCATTATTGCTGAATAAGGTCATTGAAAATGAGGCAATAATGGGTCCTGAAAACCCACCAATAGCATAAGCGAGCATTAGTGCACTGCTAGATGCCACTGCTTTATCATCACTGAGATGGGCATAGGTCGCGGCAACACTAACCGGATATAAACACGCAATAGGAGCACCTAACGCAATACCTAAAATAGCCAAGGGAACTACCGTGTTTAATAATAGTAGCTGTGCAGCGCTAGCGGTAATGAGTAGCAAAACAATTAAAATGCGCTCTCTTGAGTATTTGTCTGCTAATTTACCAATGGTGCTTTGCAGTGACACGCCTGAAAATATGATTGCTGACATAAAAATTGAAATATCTAATGTTGATATTTGCAAGTTTTTTGCGTAAATAGGGGCAAGATTAAATACCGTGCCAATGGCGTTGCCCGCACATACTGCTCCAACAATACCACATGGTGCAATTCTTATTAGTTCTGAAAGTTTAACAGGTGTATTGAGTGTCACAGTAGGGTTTTCTATTCTAACCAGTGTTATTGGAATGAGTGCACAACAAGATAATAGGGCTGCGATCAAAAAAGTCGCAGAGAAATCGCCAGACACTAGGTTTATCAGTAATTGTCCTGTTCCCATGGCAAAATAAAAAACGACTTGGTGAAGTGCCATCAGTCGACTTCTATTAGTATTTTGACTCAGGGAATTAAACCAGCTTTCTATAACAATTAGCATTACTGCTGCTGATAAGCCACTCACAATTCTAAGTAGGGCGTAAAATACTACACTGTGAGTTAAGCTATGAATGATAGCTGCAGATATTGCAATAGCACCAAAACCGGCAAATGTTCTTATATGTCCTACCCGAGCAATGGTTTTTTTTCCTTGATAACTGCCAATGACGAGACCTATAGAATAGAGAGCCATTACTTGACCAACCGTATTGGTGGATATTTCGTTACCTGAGAGGCTTAAGGGAATGGTAATACCCAGCAAACTAATAGCCTGCATCTGAGCAAACAAGCTCACCAGTAAGGCTATGATCGTTACTATGGTGCTTTTATCGTTAACGCTATATCTCATTGGTGGCTTTCAGTTGTTGGCTGTTTTTCTATTATAGTTGCATGGACTTCGAAGTCATTGATTGAGATCATAAAGAAGGCTAATAACCTACAAAGCACACTTGAACGGATTTATTTGAATAAAATGTTGTGGTTACTACAGAATGTCACAGCTTTTTTAACCTAAAAGGAACGAAAGGTGAAGCTGGTGACGTCGGAGTCATTTGTTTGGTTTGTTTATTTTATTTTTGTTTTGATATTTCTATTTCTATTGTTCTTATGTTAAAACAGCTGTTTAGCGCATTTATTTTGTGTTTTTATGATCTTAATCACATTAAACGTCGATAAACTTAAAAGTAACTTACTTGACATTAAAGTGACTTCGAAGTATAAATATGGGTATGGGTAATATATAAACAATAAATAGCCCATAACTGACACTAATTAAAATAATATACACTTAACTCCTTAAGTGATAGAAGAGGGTTTACCCATGAAACCAGTTACACCTAGAAAACTTGTTAAATCGGCTATTGCGCTGGCTGTCGTCAATGCTTGTTTAAGTCAATCTGTTTATGCAGAAGAAGCATCTAAAGATGATGACTCAGGTAGAATTGAAAAAATAACTGTTACTGCTAACCGCCATGCACAAGATTTACAAGAAGTATCTTCTTCTATCACTGCATTGGGGGCTGATGATGTTGAGCGCGCAGGCATTATTGATATCACAGGTTTACAACAAGTTGTACCTGGTTTAAAAGTAGGTAGTTCAGGCGGTGAAGTTCGTCCTGCAATGCGTGGTGCTCGTACCAACGAAGTGGGTGTAGCTGGAACGGGGATAGCCGAACAAATTATTGGTATTTTTCAAGATGGTATATACGTACCAACAACAACAGCGGGCATGGGCGCGTTTGTCGATATTGAACGAATTGAAGTATTAAGAGGCCCACAAGGTACGCTTTATGGTCGAAATACCTTTGCAGGTAGTATAAATATTATCACTAATCGTCCGGTAATGGATGAAGTAGAGGGTAGTGTTAAAGTGACTACCGGTGCTTATAATCGTAGTGCATATGAAGGTATTTTAAACATACCATTGACGGATGGCTTAGCTACTCGTTTAGTTATAGCCTCAGACAGACATGATGGCTACATCAAAAACCATTTCGTCCCTGGTCCTTCTGACGACTTACGTGAAAAAAATCAATTTTATCTTCGCTCAGTAACTCGTTATGAGCCAAGTGATGATTTTAATGCCACTTTCCGTTTGGATTACTCGAAAAAAGATGCCAACTCAGAGGCTATTTGGGGATATCAACAAATTGCGGGATATTCGTTAACTGAAACTGCACCTGGCTCAGGTATTTTTAATCCTAACGCAACCGTAACTAAAGGGCATATTTATCAGCCTGGTGATACTGAACGTGATGATATTGGTCCGTATGACGTCTATCGAAATGCAATGTCATGGGATAAGCAAGAAGCATTTTCTGCTACGGCTGTTTTTGAGTGGTATACAGACTCGGTTGATATTAAATGGACATCAAATTATTCAGAGTTAAGTGGCAAACAATTTTATGATAACGATTATAGTGATGGCGGTTTAGATTTTGTTGGCGGCTTTGGTCGTGAAGATGATCAAAAAACAATATCAAGTGAGTTACAGTTATCTTCTAATGGTGACGGCCCACTTCAATGGATTGCAGGTTTGTATTATTTTGATCAAGAAGCTGATTGGGCATGGATATGGCGCGAAGATACAACAGGAAATGGTGTAGCCGATTCATTAGTTGTTCCAAGCTGGGGTAATCCAGATTATGACCCACATACTTCAGATTCAATCGCGGTATTTGGTCAACTACGTTATGAAGTGTCAGATGATCTGCGCTTGGTTGGTGGCCTGCGTTATAATAAAGATGAAAAAACCTTTACTGGTGATAGTATCCCTGATTGGGATGATTCAGCAGTATTATGGAAAACGGCAATTGAATATGATCAAAGCGATGACTTAATGCTTTATGCTTCAGCCTCTACAGGTGTTAGAACGGGTGGTGCAAATGATGGTCGCGTGGTTTCTCGTGGTGCTGATCCTTTATATGATAACGAAGAAGTTATTTCGTATGAAATTGGTATGAAGAGTACGTTACTTGATGGTGATATGCGTTTAAATATTTCAGCATTTGCTAATGAATACGATGATGTTAAAGCACAGTTATTTGCCGTTGCATGTAGTGATAGCACCAGTAATGAACCGGTACTCGATTGTGTGGAAGCAGGCACAACACAAAGTTTTGAATATTATGAAAATGGTGGCAGTATTGATACTGTTGGCGTAGAGGTTGATATACAGTGGTATCCAACTGATAATTTGTCACTTTCTGGTACACTTGCTTGGTTAGACTCTGAATTTTCTGATGATTTTGCTGTTGGTAATGAGCTACTTCGCCCGTTACTAGGTTTAGGTAACTTTGAAGGTCGTCAAGACATTAATGACAACAATAGTCAGTTCAGTTTTGCTGGCTGGTCACCGGCGATGTCTCCAGAATATAGTATTGGTTTAGCGGCAACGTATGAAATTGATTTGGGTAATGGTGCATTCTTAATTCCACATGTTCAACTAAACTATAGTGATGACTACTATGCGTTTGATGTTAACATTCCTGAAGCAAAAGTAGATGCTCATGTTATGGTTGATGCGCGCGTGAGCTGGATTATTAGTGAAAATGTACAAATGGATTTCTTTATTAAAAACTTAACTGATGAAGAAGTACTTACACGTGCAGTAGTGCACTCTCAAATTCGAGATTCTAAACCACTTAATTCAGTTCAAGCGAACTGGAATGACCCAAGAACTTGGGGTGCAAGTCTTAAGTATACATTCTAAGTAAGTTTAACTTAATGACAACAAAGCCGTAGCATAGTCTGCGGCTTTTTTGTTCGTATTTCGTAAATAGGATGTTCTATTGATATGGCCTAGATTTAGATATTAACTAAAAAGTAATTATCTAAAAATATAAACAAACCAATACAGGTATATAATATGTACAAAAAAATCAATAAAAACAAAAGTATATTAAAACTTTTACTCGGAATAAACTTCGCGCTACAAAGCGGGATATTGTTTGCAGCCCAACATATTGAACCCGATCATAAGTATGTTCAATATACAGGGCGAGTGGATTTTGTTAACCCTAAACAGCCGCTAATAAGTTGGCCTGGAACTTCTATAAAAGCCAAGTTCACTGGCAATATACTTAAAATCAAATTGGATGATCAAGAAGGTAATAACTACTTTAACGTAATTATTGATGGCAATGATCAATTCCCTCATGTATTACAAGCTAAGCAAGGTAGCCATACTTACCCCGTCGCTTATTATTTAAAAGAAGGCGAACACACCGTAGAGATCTATAAACGCACTGAAGGGCATGAAGGCTCGACCAAATTTCTAGGCTTAGCGCTAGCCGACAATGGCAAGTTACTCACTCTGCCCACAAGACCAACAAGAAAGATCGCATTTTTCGGTGATTCCATTACCAGCGGTATGGGAAATGAAGCCGCAGATAACCATGGTGATAAGGATTTATCTGATAAAAATAATTATCTTTCCTACGGTTCGATAACAGCGCGAAATTTACATGCAGAACATCATACCGTGTCGCTGAGTGGCATTGGCATTATGGTTAGCTGGTTTGATTTCACCATGAAAGAGTATTTCGATCAGATTAATGCCGCCGGTAATAACAACAGTCATTGGGACTTCTCTAGCTGGACGCCAGATATAGTCGTCATTAACCTATTTCAGAATGATAGCTGGCTGGTTACAGAGCCAAAACGCATATCGCCTATCCCAACCGTTGAGAAAATCACTCAAGCCTATGTAGATTTTATTAATACAATTCGCCTACATTATCCAAATAAACCAATTATCTGCGCCCTCGGCAGTATGAATATTACTCAAAAAGGGTCTAAGTGGCCAGGCTATGTTAAAACAGCGGTAGCGCGAATTAAAAAAATGGATAACAAAGCCAATATTGATACAATATTTTTTGAGCATACAGCCTATAAAAAGCATCCAAGAGTACATCAGCATCAACGCAATGCTGAGAAATTAACTGAACTTATTAAGGTTAAAATGCAGTGGTAGTTTTTCGTGGCTAACGGAGTACGTTGAGTTACAACTGATAAAAATTGCTAGCCAAACATGCAACGTTAAGGGCCAAAAACATTAACTTCCGCATGTGCATATCGGTGGCATTGTGCTTCATTTATACAACTTAACATTATGGTGAAAGGAAAATATACTTTTATAAAAGTGCATAACTTCACCGTTTAGTAAATCACTGAGCTGGCAACAGATTTTGTGTAACAGACTGTTTTAAATCACGTTATAAAATCACCTTTATATTTTAAACCTTATAGTCTAGTCTGACTTGTATACTAAGTGATATTTACTACTGAAATCTAACCAATGAAAAAAAGACTTTTTTGGCTTGTATTATTTTTACATTTTTCAAGCTTTGCCAATGAATGTAAAGTTATCAACGCTGCTTGTAGTGATGTTTGGTATCCAGTGTCTTTTTTATTGCCCAGTAACCCAAAAAAAGCAACAGGGGTTGCTGTTGAAATAGCACGCGCTGCCGCTAAAGAATTACAATTGGATATAGAGTTTAACTGTCTGCTCCCTTGGAAGAGAGCAGAAGGTTATATGAATTCAGGTCAAGTAGATATGTTAGTTGGGCACTACTTGAATCAAGAGCGTGAACAAAACTGGTTAGTGAGTGATGGTTTATTTGCTGATGATATTCGTGCCGTATACTTAAACAAAAAACTTGATATTAAAAATATTGAGGATTTAAAAGGTTTAGTTGGCGTGAAACCAAGAGGGGCCAGTTTTGGCACTATTATTGATGAATATATCTCAGGAAAGACTTTAGGTTATAAGATCGGTGAAGTTTCAGGCACAAAGGCGATGTTTCGTCAATTGTTAACAGGGAGGGTGGACTATATATTATCAGAGAAAAAGCATGTTCAAGGATACTCTAAAGCGCTTGATTTGGCTGAGGTATTTAAGTTATCTGATTCTTTAAGCTTAAACTCTGTACACATTTCTTTTTCAAAACTTTCTCCTTGCGGACAATATTTAGAACAATTTAACACCTTGATTAAAGGCTATAAAGCATCAGGGTTATTGGATACTTTATTTGAGCAAGCCAAAAATGATTTTAATAAACCTCAGAAAATCAATATTGAAGAGTAAAAATGAGCAAAAAGCCTAATTTTGCATAAATGGTACTAAGGCATACCTATTATTAGTTGTGGAACATCCGTTACATCCCCGCCAGCTGAATAATCTAGTAATGATATTTAGCCTGTTAAATTATTGACTGTAGATTATTGACTTAAGCGAAGACTGTTATCCCAAAGAGAGCGACTTTGTAACTGCTAACTGCTAACTGATTATGTTGAGTTACAATTGATAAAAGTTGCTAGCGGTTTTTGCTGCCAGGTAGTTAGCTTCATCGGTATTGTAGTTAGCAATGATTTCATGCCATTGGGCGAATAAATCAGTATAAGAGATATATAGTTTATCAACAGGGAAATTAGAGCCAAACATGCAACGTTGAGGTCCAAAGATATCAATTGCCGCATGTGCGTAACGTTTAAAGCTTTCTGAATCAAAAGCATGTTTAAACATTGAAAACCCGGAAAGTTTCATATAACAATTGGGCAGCTCGGCAAACGCTTGCATCTGTGTTTGCCAATAATTAAAGCCTGAATCTGATTGATCCCATGGAGAAGCAAAGTGGCAAATAGCGACCTTTAACTCAGGTACTTGCTCAAGTGTCTTTAGCACTATTTGATATTGTTCACTCGTTAACTGTAGATCAAAGCTTAGGGAATGAAGGGCAAGATATTGCCAATTTTTTAGCCAAACCTCAGGAATAAAAACGGGTAGTGATTTATTCTCTTCAGGGCTCTTACCAATAATGTCTCTAGCGCCGCGAGTGATGTCATAGGCTAGGTGGGGTGCAAGTTGCTGCTTAATGCTTAGTTGACGCATATCAATCGCCACAACAGCTGCGCTTGGGAAATGCATAACACCACTTTGAGCTGATTGCGATAAACGGTGAATAAGCGCTGTTTCTTCTAATGAATTCTCAGCACCCACTTGGATATGTACACTTTGCGCAATGTGGTGCTGGTGATCGCGAGTAAAGTCTTTTATCAGATAGTTTTTTCTGATTGGATCAGGTTGACCAAAAAAGCGCTTTTCACCCTTGGCGGCTAGCCAAGGGTAATGTACGGTATCTAAGTCCCATAGGTGGTGATGGGCATCAATCCATGATGTTATTTTGCTCATAGGAAAGGGTAGGACAAATCAAAGCCTTTACAAAGTGCCAACCAATCTACCTGAAATTGCTCTTCAACAATTAAATTGTGCTCTAATCGTATTATTGAGGTGATAGGTATGCGAATACGCTTAATGGTATCACTTTCAAGGTAATCCCCATCAATATGCCATTGAATGGCAACTGTATTTTTCTCTTCGTCAAAACACAATTGTTCTAGCTGACAATAATTGCGATTCATACGATTATGTAAAGTCAGCTGAAATTGTATTAATGCGCCATAACCTTGATTGGTACCAAAGCCAGAGATATTTACTTGAGCATCAGCATGATAGGTTTTTTCAAAACTGGCTAAATGCTTTTCTTGCCAGATGTTCCACCATTGTGTCATTACCTGAGCTATATCCTTAGGCATATCACAGATATCAGACGGCATCGCATGATAGCTTTGCGGATGCATTTGATGATCAAATTGGCTCAAAAACAAAGGATCTGGTGACGGTAATTCAGCAATTACTTGCTCAGGAGTCAGGTTTAACAACTGTGCTAGCCTTACAGTATCAACGATGCAATGTAGGCGTTTTATATGAACATTATTATGTTCTAAGAAAAACGTTATTGAAACACTTTGATTGGCTTCATCATTTGTTAATTCAAAATAGAGGGCTGAGAACTCTTTACCTTGCACTGTTTGCTTCTTTGAAAGGGTAAAAAAGCCAAATTGCTCAAGACTTTTTAACCAAAGCTTTTCAATTTGCATATTGCCATAGGCGGTAAAATCATGCTGCTTCCAAGACGAGCTATGCAGTATATTTGAAGATAGTTGTGAGATATCGCCTCGTGTATACAGCTCAATAAGGTTATTAAACATAATTAAGCTCCTTCTTGTAGTAATGGTAACGACACGCCAGAGTCTCTAATGATATTGGCGTAAAGAGAAATTTCATCAAACACAGTCACTTCTTTAATAATCTTTTGATTTTTTACTCTCAAATGAGTACAACCGAGTACAAAAAAGTTATTACCTTTGAGTGTGGTTAGTCGTTCAACATGCGGCGAATAAGTACCAGCAACTGACCAACGAAGCGCAATATCAATGGTATCTTCATCAAAGCCAACAACCCCAATATGATCCACTGTCATTTTGGCATCAGGGCATTGCGCTAACCATTGAATTAAGGTACCGCTAATTTGTGCTAGACCAGTTGATTTTCTCCCGCCTGGCCATTGATGTGCAGCGGCAACATGGTAAAAGTCAGTTAAGGTAGAGAATTGTTTTTGATTGAATATGGTTTGTGCCCATGATTGGGCGAAATTCTCAACGGTCCAATCTTTTTTAGTAAAACTTAATGCTGCTCTATGCTCTGTTTGTCGAACACGATCTAACTCATCACTGTACCAAGTATTAAACGTGTCATTTTGTACATTCTTAGCGAAGTGAATAGCGGCGTCAATCAAGTCAATCCCAAGCTGAGCGATTAAAAAGCTGTTATCACGTACTAACCATTCTTTAATTATTTTATTTTCAAAACATACACAGTCGGCAATGGTGGTTACTCGACCGGTTTTATTTGTTGCTAAACCAAAATCAGAGTTACCTGTATTGGTCATGATACTAGTGATTAAATGCGATGAATAATAAGTTTCATCTTCCTCTTCCTTCCAAATGACATTTTCGCCAATTAAGCTTCTGTCTGGAAAAGCAGCAATAGTTTTTAACGTGCCTTGAACGACTTGCTCAACACATTCAAAATATCCGCCTAAAGTAAAAACTGGACAAATATCGCTATAGTATTTATAGCAAAGCCCGACGTTTTTTTGCTCCCAAATACGATGGGTTATTCGGATGATATAGTCAACAATATCAATGAATTCTTCATCAAATCCAGAGAGAGTTTGTTGTTTTTCCCCGGTCGGCTCTAATAGCTGAGTCAAAGGCTGCCAATGTACTTGGGTGACTGTATTATTAAGTTTAGATGTCATAGTGTTATCCGTTGCCTTAAATAAAGAGCTCAAAGGAGAATAAAAAAACTAGTGTGAATATAAAGAAGCCAAAGAGTGCGTAACACACCTTATCTACTTTACCGGGCACTAGGTACCAACCATTTTCAGTGGTTGGAGAACCGTTATCAGCAAAGGCCTTTATTTGACCTTTTACTGTGTAAGGAGAGTATTCCGCTTGCTTTCCATCTATTGCGATACTGGCGATGATGGTTACAATAACGTTTACAAATGCGCCTATTGCTGCATACCACGGCCAAGCAACATCGGTATAAATAGCGGTGTAAGCGACTGCGAGTACGCCAACAAAGGTGCCGACTAATAGCCCACGTTCGCTAGCATGCTTTGAAAAGAAGCCTAAGCCAAACATACCCAGTTGCGCGCCAACAAAATAAGCCCCTACTTTACTTAACACTTCTAATATCGAGCCGGTACTGTATAAGTGATACATAATGGCAGGAACGATAATAATTGCCGCCCAAAATACCGTGAATATGCGTGACACATTGAGGTAATGGCCTTCACTTTCATTAGGTTTGAAATATTTTTTATAAAAATCTAGCGTAGAAACGGTAGATAAAGAATTAAATGCTGAATCTAAACTCGACATTGAGGCAGCCATTACCGCAGCAGCAATAATTCCCATTAATCCAGGCATGCCATATTCAGCGGCAAATTCTAAGATGATAGTATTTTCATTTTCGAACGTCTTACCTTGATAGTGGTTATAAAATAGGATACCCATGATGATAAAAAAGAAATAAACGAAGAAGGCGCAGAAACCCATCAATAAATATGATTTTTTCGCATCACCAATGTTCTTAGCTGCTAGCGTGCGTTGAACCATCATTTGGTTAGTGCCGTAAACCGTAATATGGTAAAGCGACATTGCCAGAATTCCGGACCATACAGTGGTGACATTGGTGAAGTCGAAATCAAAATTAAGCGGGTTGGTTTTACCTTGCGCTTTTAGTTGAGCTAGGCTTTCCATTACTGGCATTGTGCTACTATCAATAAGCGCATACATAATGATACCTGCGCCAAGCAACAAAATACCCGATTGAATAACATCTGTCCAAATTACTGCGGTAATTCCGCCCATTACTGTATAGATTAAGGCAATAATAGTGACGATGACAATACCCGTAATTTCAGGGATACCGGTAATGTAACTGAGTACAATTGAAGTGGCGTACAAAACAGCTGCAGAGCTCATTGTTTGAGATACTAGCCAAATACCTGATACTAAAGCTCGCGCTTTTTTACCAAATCTTTTCTCTTGGTATTCATAGATCGAAGCACATCCTGCGTTATAAAAGAAAGGAAAGAAAAAAGTAATAACGACTATAATAACTAGCGGATAGTTTAGATGAATAGCAATAACAGATAAGCCATCTTTATATGCCCATGCAGGGGCTCCAAGAAAGGTCATGGCACTAACATAGGTTGCGAGAACCGATATACCAATAGCCCACCAAGGTGTTTGCTTTTGGCCTAAATAAAAATCATCAGCGGTACTGACCTTTTTACTAATAACAAAACCAAGTAAAAGATTTGCTAATATATAGACTATTAATATAGTCCAATTTAGGGTGCCAAATTCAGTCATACTTATATCTCTTGTTGTTTCTACGTTGAGTTCTTATTATAAACTCACACAGTTTGACTTCGAAGTCAAATAAGAATAGCATTGTTTAAATTAATTTGAAAGTTAATATTATAAAGTACCATGGGTTACATGATTGCTAATTGTATAAATAAGTGTTCAATGTCAGGGTTTTACAATGTTGATTTTTTTGTAAAGTATTTGAATTTTAACTAAATATTGTATTCTTAAAATATAATGGAGAATTTCTATGATGAGTGTTGAGCTGGCAAATAAAGAGCTAATTTCAGAGTATTATCAAGCGTTAGAGCAAGCAAACTCCGAAACCATTGGTGATGTTTTAGCACAATATATGAGTGATGACTGTCAGTGGTATGGTGTACACCCATTTAATGAGCAAAAAGGGCCTGAAGCGGTAAATCAGGTATTTTGGCAACCTTTTATGCATTCTTTTAAGCATATTCAACGTCGGCAAGATGTATTTATGGCGGGCGTCAGCGGCAATGATGATGCCAACTGGGTTACTAGCATGGGCCATTTTATGGTGCAATTCGATCAAGATTGGTTAGGTATTCCACGCTCGGGCAGGGTTGCTATGATTCGCTATGCTGATTTTAATTGTATTGAAGATGGTAAAATTGTTCGTTCAGGATTTTTTTGTGACATCATCAGTGTGATGAATCAAGTAGGCATCAACCCATTGCCACAATCGACAGGGCATTCTTTTATTTATCCGGGGCCAAGAACTCATGATGGTATTCAATTACAGGATATGGATCCCGCTGAGGGCGAAAAAACTATGGCGGTGTTAAATCAAATGATTGACGATTTATCACAGCTTAATAAAACAGCGAATGATAATTATCCACCTGAGATATTGGAAAATACCTGGGCCAAGGATATGGCATGGTACGGCCCTGCTGGTATTGGCGCGACTTATACTATTCCAAAATTTCAAGAACAGCATTCCTATCCGTTTAGGCAAGGTTTAAAAGATAAAGTATTTAATGGTCATATTTGTCGTTATGCTGAAGGGAATTATGCCTGTTTCTTTGGTTGGCCTAATTTAACTAACACACCTATCGGTGGCTTTTTGGGACTACCAGGAGCTGAAATTCGTGCAGATATGAGAGTGGTTGATGTTTATCGTCGAGAAGGTGATAAGTTGATGGAAAATTGGGTATTAATTGATATTCCATACTGGTTAAAGCAACAAGGTTTAGATATTTTGGAACGTAGCAGAAAAATTAATAATCCGAGTTAACCTACGTTAGGGCAAGTTAAGCTAATTTAAAAGCGATTGAATAATCTTTTTGAGTACGCTTAGTAGTTGATTTCATAACACTCTCCGATTTACTGATGGAAAAGTGTCAACCTTATTTAGGACGGGTCAGATACACATAATAAAAAGGAAGCTGAGTAAGCTTCCTTTTTATTTGGTTCTTATTTAACTCACATAATCAGTCATTAAGCATCATTGCCTAGTTGCTCTTTCATCATAGCAAATACATCAAGTCCCATTTGCATGCACATATCAATAATATCAATAGCTACCCAGTTTTCTTTGAGTAAATCGCCTTCTCTACGCCAAATATCCATTACTCGTAACGATAGTTGTTTATTACAAGGGGGTAGTCCTAACCAACCGCCAACGCTATGGGTACCGTGCATGTGTGGCCAACCACCCGTTGCCACATAATTACCATCAGCTACTAAAGTTGCTTTATGGTCAACATCCCTATCAGGAAAACTAAATACAAACGGCCCTTGATGGTCTCTTCTAAAACCTTCAATACCACGAGTTGTGCCAATGCCCGCTGGGCCATACCACATAAAATCTGGATGCCAGTAGTTTTCTAATTTCATACTTGATAATGACTTACCGTCAAAACGGCCTAATTCATCAAGCATATCAAGTATGAGCTGTTGAGATTTTTGTGCGGCATCTACACTACTTGCTTCTCTAACTACGCCGTCCATCGTTGATGGTGGCATCATTAATCCACTATGACCTAAACTTTTTCTTAGTGGGTTTACACCAGCTTGGTTCATTGCATCTAAAAAGTCGAGAATGATATAACATTGAGCTATTTTACCGTCTTTAAGCCGTACTAATTCTGTATAGCGTAAATAGAGTGTTTTGTTAGTTGCAGGAATACCGAAAAGGTCTTGAGCAAATGTACCTATAAAATAACCGGTACTGGCTATCCATGCTGCACCTTGATATTTACTTTCAATATTAATGAATGGCTTTCTCTCTATGTCAGGTAATGCATTTGCTAAAGGTTGCCAAAACTTCTTTATCATCTGCTCTTTGTTGTGAAGATCGTTTATCGGTGCACTTACGTGCCACTGCACATCGTTAGTTAGGTAATCATCGATTTGTTCTGGGGATGATTGTAATTGTAGGTATAGTTTATCTATTAGGGTTTTCAATTTTATTTCTCCATTCTTATATTCAATTAAGAAGTTTTACTTGAATTATCTTTCTTGCAGAGTATCATCTAATGACTTCGAAGTCATTAAGTGGTTTTGATTTTTTAAATGACTATACTGGACAGCAGTAATCTCATGACTTAATGCAAGTTAGTGGCAAGAAGGTACAGCTTATAGTCAAAGGGGATTGGTGATGGTTAGTATTATTAATAGGATATTTAATGCAAGAAATACATAAGAAAAATAAGGTTCTGCTCAAATCATTACGCAATGCACTTTATGATTTTGATCGCAGCACTGTTTTAATTGAGCTCAATAAAGTACTTGCTTCTGACGCTTTAGTGCAATTGTCTTTTCCTTTTGAAACGATGCACGGTGTACAGAGTTTTTATGATAGCGCCTATGAGCCGCTGCATAAGGCTATTCCTGATCTCGAGTGTCGAGATACTATCGTCATGGCCGGTGATAGTGAAGATGGTTCCCATTGGGTGGGCTATTGTGGCTATTATACTGGCAGTTTTGAGAAAAGCTGGTTAGATATTCATGCTACAGGTCATCAAATTTCAATGCGTTTTCATGAGTTCTTTCGTATTGAAAATAATCTTGTTGTTGAAATTCAAGCTATTTGGGATATCCCTGAAGTGATGATGCAGGCTAACGCTTGGCCAATGGTCCCCAGTTTAGGTCGAGAGTGGCATGTACCAGCCCCGGCAACCCAAGATGGCTTAAATATTGTGCCTGATAGCCAATTGGCAGTAAAAAGCGCAAAGCTTGTTTCTGATATGTGCATCTCACTTGGTAATTACGCTGAAGGTGGCGTTGAGGCAATGGAGCTAGATAAATATTGGCATCCAAAAGCTAGCTGGTATGGTCCTTCAGGAATAGGTACTGGCAGGGGAATAAAGGGCTTTCGTAACTGGCATCAAATTCCATTTCTAAACGGTATGCCTAATCGAGTAGGTGATGTTGATAAGGGCTATTTATTTAGTGATGGAAATTATGTCGGTTTTACCGCTTGGCCAGGCATGCAGATGACCATTAGTCATGGAGGTTGGTTAGGCATTGCACCTGCAAAGCAGCAAATTACCATGCGAAGTTTAGACTTTTGGCGTTGTGAAAACGGTTTAATTCGTGAGAACTGGGTGTTAGTTGATTTGCTACATGTCTATCATCAATTGGGCGTTGATGTGTTGGGACGCATGCGGGAATTTAATAAAGCACGTCGTTAGTTTTTTCTGAGAGATCTAGTTATACCAATTGACTCATTCATTATTTCATTTGGTATTATTGAAAAGGCGCTAATTAAGCGCCTTTTTTGAAATATTTTCGCTTTGAGATGTATACCCGTTCCACTTGAAGATGCATGATTCAGCTGGAATTAGAAACGCTTTTAGGCAAGGCATTGATTGAAGAGAATGGTCGTTCAGGAGAATATGCTCCTGCATTCTCTAATAAGCT
>MAAC01009811.1_pt1 | contig 18126 bp, 10 predicted proteins | sample 1115981 | NCBI WGS metagenome assembly MAAC01 (sample SAMN04961126, study PRJNA320927) | seawater metagenome | isolation source: sample BD02T64 sea water enriched with oil for 64 days | place: USA:Gulf of Mexico | collected 2013-07-27 | reverse complement strand
GGATCGAACCGCTGACCTCAACACTGCCAGTGTTGCGCTCTCCCAGCTGAGCTAAGGCCCCAAAAGAGGATCGGCATTTTATGTAGATGCCCCCCTGCTGTCAAGATAAACCCCTAGTTATTAGCACTTATTTGTCGATATTCCTTTTCGAGCTTTTTCAGCTGCTTCTTTGAGGGCGCGCCCAGTGCCGCGAGGCCGTGCCGTACCCGAGCGCGACACATGTCGGGGCCGAGTACGACCATCGAATCAAACAGCGGTGGCGCGGAGGGGCTGCCGGCGATGGCGACAAATAGCGGTGCCAGAAAGACTTTCAGTTTAAGGTCCAAGACCTCAGCCAGTGATGAGAGCGCTGCGTATAGATTATCCCGCTGCCAGTCTTGTACGCCATCCAATGCCCAGACGCTGTACTGGAGGATTTTTTGCATTTGTGCGGTATCGAGGTTTTTATTGGTAAAGCTCTCTTCATTCAGCTCAGGTAGCCCTGAGAGGAGGAAAGCCACTAGCGGCGCAACGTCACTGAATTTTTCAACGCGCTCTTTAATCAGCGGAATAAACTCGGCCAGGCGCTGCTCGTTGATCGCCCATTCAGCCATGCCCTGGGCGAAGCTGTTGTCGTCGAGGTCTTCGCGAATCCAGCGGCCATTCAGCCAGTCGAGCTTTTCAACGTCGAACACCGGGCCACCGAGGTGGACGTTATTGATATCAAAACTGCCGATCATTTCTGCCAGCGAGAACTTCTCCTCTTCATTGGGCATGGACCAACCCATGCGCCCGAGGTAGTTGATAACGGCAGCGGGTAGGTAGCCCATGGCCTTGTAGAAATTAATGCTGGTGGGATTTTTGCGCTTGCTGAGTTTGCTTTTGTCGGGGTTGCGCAGTAGTGGCATGTGGCACAGTTCGGGCATGGTCCAGCCAAAATAGCGGTACAGCAGTTGGTGTTTGGGGGCAGAATTAATCCACTCTTCACCGCGAATCACGTGGCTGATTTCCATCAGGTGGTCGTCCACCACGTTGGCGAGGTGGTAGGTGGGCATGCCATCGGCCTTAAGTAGCACCTGCATGTCGATCTGCGTCCAGGGGATTTCGATCTCGCCACGGAGCATATCGCTGAAGGTACAAGTGCCCTCCTCCGGTATTTTCATGCGAATCACGTAGGGTTCACCGGCGGCAAGGCGGCTTTCAATTTCATCCGCTGTTAATGCCAGGCTACGACCGTCGTACTTGGGCGTTTCGCCACGAGCCATTTGCTCTTTACGCATTTCGTCGAGTTCAGCAGGTGTGGCAAAGCAATAAAAGGCGTGGCCGTCAGCGATCAGCTGGTCAACGTATTGGCGATAAATATCCATGCGTTCGCTTTGGCGATAGGGGCCGAAGTCACCGCCGACGTCGGGGCCTTCATCCCAGCTAAGGCCGAGCCAGTGCAGTGAATCGAAAATCATTTTTTCAGAGTCAGCCGTACTGCGCGCCTGGTCGGTGTCCTCTATGCGCAGAATAAATTGGCCCTGGTGCTGGCGTGCGAAACAGAGATTAAACAGGGCGATATAAGCGGTGCCGACGTGGGGGTCACCCGTCGGGGAAGGAGCAATGCGCGTGCGAACAGTCATAGAGGGAACACCAGTGCTAGTGAAAATAAGAGCGGCGAATTATATCGTGCTTTGGCTCAACTGGTGAATAGCTTGTGGGCGACTAAACCAGTAACCCTGGCCACCCGCAATGCCAAGGCTGATGAGCCTATCCCAGTCAGCCTGAGATTCGACACCGACGGCAATAACGGGCAGCGAGCGCGCCTCGGCGAGGTCGACCAGTGCCTTGATGTAAAACTGATTATCTTCTAGCGCGTGAATATTGCGGCTAAAGCTGCGGTCAACTTTTAAATAGCTCAGCGGCAGGCTGCCCAGATAGGCAAAGCCCGAGGTGCCGAGGCCAAAACCGTCGATGGCCAGGCCGGAACCATGGCCGGCCAGAATGGCCTGAAAGTGACGAATATCTGAGCCGGCATGCTGAAACATGCGCTCTGAAAACTCAATGGTTAGCAACTTTGCAAACAGCGGGTTATCGGCAAGAAACTCATCCAGCCAGCAGTGAAAGTCTGCCGACTTCAATGAGCTCAGGCAAATATTGACACTTAAGGGGTGCACCCTGCCCTGCCACTTTTCACAGAGCTCGGTGAGTACCAGTTGATCCAGCTGTGGTGCCAGACCCGAGCGTTCAAAGGCGGGCATAACAATGCGCGAGGCAAGGCCGGGGCCGTCACTGGCATCGGGAAAACTAGAGAAGACTTCGTAACCGCTGAGCTCTCGGTCAGTCGAACTGAAAGTGCCCTGAATATTGAGCTGAATGTTTTTATCGGCGATGGCTTGCTCGGTGAAGAGCCGCCAGTCGATGGCCGAAATCGATACCAGCGGTGCCTCTGCCCCACCGATATCGCTAAAACGCCCCCACTGACTCCGCTCAAGCTGGGTGAAGGAGCGCAGCACCATATCGGCCTCAGTCAGCAGCTCGGCTCCATTGTCGACGCACTCGCTGTACGTAAAGCCCATGTGTATGGCCAGCGGCCAGTCGTGCTGCCCGAGCCAACTGAGTTGCGAGACGGCATCGTATAAACCCTCACCGAGTCGGCCCGCCTCCTCAGGGGGGATATCACTAATAAACACCGCAAATTCACTCCCCTGACGACGGGCAATCACCGCCTGGTCGTAATCGCCAAGTGAAGCCTTTAAACAATCAGCCACGGCGGTGAGGACGCTATTGCCTTCGACTCGCCCGGCTAGCTGATTAATACGCTCCAGCTGCTGCACCGCAAAAATCATCAGCACTCCGCAGTGCTGGCCCGAGTCATCATCGACACAACTGTTGAGTCGAGCGTCGAAGTCGGCGCGATTGGAGAGCCCTGTGAGTGGGTCGGTGTGGGTTTGCAGTCTTAAGTTGCTGATCAAATCGAGCTGACTACTAAACAATTTTTTCAACTGGCCAGACATGCGATTCATTGCCTTGACCAGACTGGCCAATTCACGGGTGCGGGGTATGGCGGTCTGCTCGACAAACTCCTGTCGACTAATGTTATAGACCTGCACCTCAAGCGCTTGCAGAGGGGCGAGTAAACGGCCAATAGCGGGCCATAACAATAAACCAACAGCGGCACTGACTAGCGCGAACCAGGCCAACTGCTGCAGAGCCAGATGCCATAAGTCGTTATAGGCGTTGCCGGGGTGACTAACGACAACCAGTGTGCCAAGTCGGGTCCAACCGGAGGAAACCTCTGCCGTGCCCTCGTAGGTCGACAGGGCAATTAAACTGACAAACCACTGGGGTACGGTGTGCTGCGCACCGACAAATTCTTTGTCAATAACCAGCTCGCCAGCAATATCGCGAAAGTAGATACGCTGGTAAAAACCATTATCAGACACGGTGTTGAGCACGGCTTCGAGGGCCGGGACATCCTGATTACCCGCCGCCTGCGTCATCGATAGGGCGATGGCGGTCGCCGTATCCTGAGCGTGGCTGTGCATTTGATGTTTACCATTGCTCATGCCAACGGCAATATTGCCGATGTAGAGCAGGAGCGTTGCCGCCAATATCGCACTTAATAGCTGTCGAAACAGGGTCACGGATACCTTTCCAGTAACAAAACGACCCGAGTCTAATTCAAGCTTTGGGTACAGCCAATGCTCGCAGCTCCAGTCTGAGAGCTAGTGGACATTCGTACCGAGGCAACTCGTATTTTCGAGCTTAATGAGGCTTAGTTATTCCCTGTGACGAAAAAACCCCAGAGGCACAACGCTGTGCCCCTGAGGGGTTTATTTTTGATGGCGCTAGCCTTACATAACAGGACTATTTAAATACGAACCCCGCATCACCCAGTGTCACATGAATGGTGTGCCCTGGGTGATAGCTACCGGCCAGCACTTCATGGGCCAGAGGGTTTTCCAGCAACTGCTGAATGGCCCTTTTGAGCGGCCTGGCCCCGTAGACAGGATCAAAACCGGCTTCGCAAATACTTTCCATCACCTTATCGTCGAGCTCAAGGCTGAGCTCACGATCGGCCAGTCGCGACTGCAACAAGCTAATTTGAATATCGGCAATACCGCGAATCTGATTCCGCGCCAGGGGATGAAAGACCACCACCTCGTCGACCCGGTTAATAAATTCGGGGCGGAAGTGAGTGCCGACAACATTCATTACTGCCGATTTCATGGACTCGTAATTGTCCTCACCGGAAAGCTCCTGAATAATGTCTGAGCCCAGGTTGGAGGTCATGACGATAACCGTATTGCGGAAATCAACCGTGCGGCCCTGACCATCGGTCAGGCGGCCATCATCGAGCACCTGCAGGAGAATATTAAAGACATCGGGGTGAGCCTTCTCCACCTCGTCGAGCAGTAGTACCGAATAGGGACGACGCCTAACGGCTTCGGTTAAATAACCGCCCTCTTCGTAACCAACATAGCCCGGAGGTGCACCCACCAGTCGAGCGACAGAGTGTTTTTCCATAAACTCTGACATATCGATACGCACCATGGCCTCGTCGCTATCGAACAAAAAGGAGGCCAACGACTTACACAGCTCGGTTTTACCCACCCCGGTGGGGCCAAGAAACAGGAAGGAACCATTGGGGCGACTGGGGTCAGACAAGCCCGCTCGCGAGCGTCGCACGGCATTGGCCACAGCAACGACGGCTTCGTCCTGCCCGATCACGCGTTCGTGTAGAGCTTCCTCCATACGCAGCAATTTATCGCGTTCGCCTTCGAGCATTTTTGAGACAGGGATACCCGTCCATTTGGAGACAACTTCGGCAATTTCCTCTTCCGTCACCTTATTGCGCAAGAGCTGCATTTCGCGGGTTTCCGCCTCACTGGCGGCGGCGAGCTGGCCTTCGAGATCGGGAATCAAGCCATATTGCAATTGGGACATTTTTTCGAGATTAGTACTGCGACTTGCGGTTTCCAGGTCTAAACGGGCCTGCTCCAGTTTGCTTTTAATATGAGCAGAACCCTGCACCGCAGACTTCTCTGCTTTCCAAATTTCTTCCAGGTCGGCAAATTCCCGCTCGATTTGAGCAATATCTTCGTGAATTTTCCCCAGGCGCTTTTTCGAGGCCTCATCCTCATCCCTTTTCATCGCCTCGCGCTCAATTTTCAGCTGAATTAAGCGCCGTTCGAGCTTGTCCATCACCTCCGGTTTGGAATCAATTTCCATGCGAATACGGCTGGCAGACTCGTCAATTAAATCGATCGCCTTATCGGGTAATTGCCGGTCAGTAATGTAGCGTTGCGATAATTTAGCCGCCGCAATAATCGCCGAGTCAGTAATATCGACACCGTGATGGACTTCGTAGCGCTCTTTCAAACCTCGCAAAATGGCAATGGTGTCTTCTTCCGAGGGCTCCTCAACCAGCACCTTCTGAAAGCGCCTTTCGAGGGCGGCATCTTTTTCAATATCATTGCGATATTCATTTAAAGTGGTCGCGCCGACACAATGTAACTCACCCCGCGCCAATGCTGGCTTGAGCATATTACCGGCATCCATTGAACCTTCGGTCTTGCCCGCACCCACCATGGTGTGTAGTTCATCAATGAATAAAATAATGCGGCCTTCCTGCTTGCCGAGTTCATTAAGCACCGCTTTAAGCCGCTCTTCAAAATCACCGCGAAATTTGGCACCGGCCAACAAAGCCCCTAAATCAAGGGACAACACCCGCTTGTCTTTTAAACCATCGGGCACTTCACCATTAATAATACGCTGGGCAAGGCCTTCAATAATGGCCGTCTTGCCCACACCCGGCTCACCAATTAATACCGGATTGTTTTTTGTGCGGCGCTGTAACACTTGAATGGTGCGGCGAATTTCGTCATCACGACCAATCACCGGGTCGAGCTTGCCCTGCTCGGCTAGCTCGGTAAGATCGATGGTGTATTTATCCAGCGCCTGACGATTACCTTCGGCATCCGCATCATTCACCGCTTCACCGCCGCGCACCTCGGCAACCACTTCCTGCAGGCGTTTTTTATCGCCGTATTTAGCCAGTAATTTACCTGCCTCATCACTGCTATTAATTAAAGCGAGAAGGACGGTTTCACTGGAAATAAACTGATCGCCCTGCTGCTGAGCTAATTTGTCAGCAATATTGAAGAGGCGCGACAAACTCTGAGAAATACTGACATCGCCCGTCGGGCTTTGTATTTTCGGTAGATTATCTAATTGGGTGCTGAGTTCAGCCTGTAGACCCGCCACATCAAAGCCAGCCTGGCCAAGCATGGGACGCACGGCACCACCCTGCTGATTCAGCAGGGCATGGATTAAATGCAGCGCCTCTATGGCAGCCTGATCACGTCCCACCGCCAATGACTGAGCATCACCGAGGGCGGTTTGTAATTGCGTGGTTAAACGGTCTTGTCGCATTCAATCTCTCCATCAAAGCATTTATCACTGCTAACTTATCTGGGGACGAAGCCTTGATTTGCAATTGCAGCAGAGTATTTAATTGCTGGAGATCAAGTAATGCACAAATAACAAAGAGGACTGGGAACTAAACGTTATGGCTCATTTTCATCACGTCAAAGGCGGGCTCTTCATAGGGGTGGGCCGCTTTTAATGCCGCAATAGCGTCTTTAATATGCGCATCGGCACAAACCAGCTCAACTTTATATTCGGCGACGACTTCAACGACATGTTGCTGCCCGATGGTCGGCTGGCTACCGGCAAGTGGACGAAATTGCCCTTCACCCAGACACTGCCAGCTACATTTGTCGTAATTGCCGATACGTCCGGCACCGGCCAAAAAGAGGGCTTCTTTCACCGCCTCCAAATGGCTTTCGGGCACGTAGCAACAAATTTTGTACATATATAATCAGTACGATTACTTTAGATAATATGCCGTTAATAAAGGATGTTAAAAAACTTACGCTGGTACTCCACCGCCAGGGGTTCGCCCTTACCCATGGATGCCAGTACATCGAGAAAGGCTTTTTTAGCCGCACCTTCCTGAAATTCTTTATCTTTTTTAACCACCATCAACAAGAGGTCGAGAGCTTCCTTAAATTGATTGTTTTGGTTAAATTGCAGCGCCAGTTGATAGGCCAGTTCAAGATTTTCCGGCTCTTTGTTCAGCTGTTCTTCCAGAGCCTGAATTTCCGGCGACTTACCCGCTTCCTGCTTTAACTGCAGCGTCGCCAACAGGCGATCATAATGAGGCTCTCTATCCACCAGGGCGATGGCCTCCATGACAGTTTGCGCCTCGTCACAGCGATTCATTTCAATCAAGGTAAAGGCCAGTGACATGGCGATATCGTAGCGTTGCTCAGAGTCTTTATAGGCTGGCCGCAGGGTTTCCAGGGCGGCTTGATAGTCCTTGTCGGCGAGCATTTGTTGGGCCTGTGCCAACTGAGCATCCCAGGGTTTGGGCAGGTGTTTATCGAGAAATTCGCGGATTTCTTTCTCGCTTTGCGCACCCTGAAAGGCATCGACGGGCTGCCCCTCTTTCATAAAAATCACGGTGGGTAAGCTGCGAATACCAAATTGCCCGGAAATATTTTGCTGCTCATCGGCATTCACTTTTGCCAATAAAAACTGCCCGGCGTACTCATTGGCAAGCTTTTCAAGCACCGGCATTAAAGCCTTACAGGGCGCACACCAGTCGGCCCAGAAGTCGATAACGACCAGGCGCTTACTGGACTCTTCAAGTACGGCTGTTTGAAAATTTTGTTCGTTAACTTCAATAATATTTTCAGTGATGCCTGAAGCCACACCTGAAAGCATTAAACCGTCCATCGAATTACCTGTTGGTTCATTCATTTTACGAAAACCCTCGCATTTCTAAATAGTCTCATCCAGGCGCCATCTTCATTCCAGTCACCGGGATACCAGGAATTTGTTACCGCACGGAACACACGCTCCGGGTGGGGCATCATTAAAGTGACGCGGCCATCGTCCGTCGTCACGCCACTAATACCTGCCGGCGATCCATTGGGGTTGGCCGGGTAGCGTTGGGTAACATTGAGTTCATTATCAACATAACGCAGGGCTGCCAGTCCCGAGGCATTTAAAGCTTCAAACGCCGAGGTATCAGTAAATTCCGCTCGGCCCTCACCGTGTGCGATGGCCACCGGCATATGTGAACCCGCCATACCCTGTAAGAAAATAGAGGGCGACACTTCCACTTTAACCAGAGCCACTCGCGCCTCGAATTGCTCAGAGGTATTGCGTACAAAATGGGGCCACAAGTCGGCACCGGGAATTAATGATTTGAGATTCGACAACATTTGACAGCCATTACAAACCCCCAAACTGAAACTATCATCGCGTTGAAAAAATCCTGCAAACATATCTCGTACGGCAGCGTTATAGAGAATAGTTTTTGCCCAGCCTTCCCCGGCGCCCAGTACGTCACCGTAGGAAAAACCACCGCAAGCCACCATGCCTTTAAAATCGGCGAGGTCGGCGCGGCCAGCAATAATATCGCTCATGTGCACATCGACAGCGGCGAAGCCGGCGCGGTCAAAGGCCGCAGCCATTTCGACCTGGCCATTAACTCCTTGCTCCCGCAACACGGCGATACGCGGCTTAACACCGGTGTTGATAAAAGGCGCACTGACATCGTCATTTACATCAAAGCTAAGCTTTGCGCTTAAACCGGAATCGCTTTTGGCAATCTGCTCGAACTCTTCTTCTGCACAGGCCGGGTTATCGCGCAGTGCTTGCAGGCGATAGCTGGTTTCCGCCCAGCGTTGCTGGAGGTCGACCCGAGGCTGCGACACCAGCAGGCTACTCGCAGTGCTGATTTCGACGCGGTCTGATTTATTGGTGGTGCCGATGCTATGTAAATAAGCGCCTAAACCGACGGCTTTAAAACGCTGCAGCACTGAATCAAGCAAGGCAGTCTCAACCTGTAAAACAGCACCTAACTCTTCGGCAAAGAGCATCTCCAAAGGCTCGGCACCTACGGGTAATTGCACAGATATCCCGCAATGCCCCGCGAAACTCATTTCTAGCAAAGTGGTTAACAGGCCACCGTCGGAGCGGTCGTGATAGGCCAGCAATTCATCGGCTTCGAGGCAGGCCTGCAGCGCTTCGAAAAATCCTTTAAACAGTTCGGGTTTATCCAGATCAGGGCAGGTATCGCCCGTTTGCCCATAAACCTGAGCCAGCACCGAGCCGCCAAGACGATAGTTGCCCAGGCCCAAGTCCACATACAGCAGCGTGGTTTCAACATCACCATTTTTCAGTTGCGGTGTCAGCGTTTTACGCACATCGAGCACAGGGGAAAAAGCGGTAATAATTAAGGACATCGGCGAGGTGACGGCGCGGTCATCATCGTCTTGCTGCCAGGCGGTGCGCATCGACATCGAGTCTTTACCCACCGGAATGGTGATGCCCAGCGCCGGACACAATTCCATGCCGACGGCTTCAACCGTGCGATAGAGCTTTTCGTCTTCGCCTTCATACCCAGCGGCACACATCCAGTTGGCGGACAACTTAATATCGCACAACTGGCCGATGCGGCTGGCAGCGATATTGGTCAGCGACTCGCCCACGGCCATGCGACCGGAAGCTGCAGCATCAATTAGAGCAAGCGGCGTGCGCTCACCCATCGCCATGGCTTCACCGGCAAAGCTGTCATACGACACGGTGGTGACGGCGCAGTCGGCAACGGGCACCTGCCAGGGGCCGACCATTTGATCGCGAGCCACCATGCCGGTAATCGAGCGATCACCAATGGTAATAAGGAAACTTTTGCTGGCCACCGTGGGATGACTCAGCACTCGGTCGACGGCGTCGTTAAGGTCAATATTGTCGAGTGCGAGGGGCGTCAGATCGAGGTCCTGTTTGCTCGCGTCACGGTGCATCTTCGGCGCTTTGCCAAACAGCACCGACATCGGTAAATCAACCGGTGAATTATTAAATTCACTGTCACTCACTTTTAGCGCCTGCTCTTCTGTGGACTCACCCACCACCGCATAAGGGCAGCGCTCACGCTCACAGATCGCAGCGAAAACATCGAGGTTTTCCGGGGCAATCGCCAGCACATAGCGTTCCTGCGCTTCGTTACACCAAATTTCCAGGGGCGACATGCCCGGCTCGGCATTGGGCACGGCGCGCAATTCAAAGCTGCCACCGCAACCGCCGTCTTTCACTAATTCGGGCAGCGCATTCGACAGACCGCCGGCGCCAACATCGTGAATAAAGGCCAGGGGATTGTCGTCGCCCAACTGCCAGCAGCGATCAATGACCTCCTGACAGCGACGTTCAATTTCGGGATTTTGGCGCTGCACAGAAGCAAAGTCGAGGTTCTCGCTACTGCTGCCGGTCGCCATGGACGATGCTGCACCGCCGCCGAGGCCGATCAACATCGCCGGCCCACCCAGCACCAGCAACTTATGGCCCGGCGCGAAGGGGGGTTTATCGACGTGGTCAGCGCGAATATTGCCGTAACCACCGGCGATCATTATCGGCTTGTGATAACCCCGGCGTTCGCCGGCTACGTCCTGTTCGTAGCTGCGGAAGTAACCGCAGAGATTCGGCCGGCCAAATTCGTTATTAAAGGCGGCACCACCGATGGGCCCTTCGAGCATAATATCGAGACCGGAAACGATGCGCCCCGGCTTGCCGTAGTCGTCTTCCCAGGGTTGAATAAAGCCGGGAATACGCAGGTTCGAGACGCTAAAACCACTGAGGCCCGCCTTCGGTTTTGAGCCACGACCCACCGCACCCTCGTCGCGAATCTCACCACCCGAGCCCGTACCCGCACCGGGAAACGGCGCAATGGCGGTCGGGTGATTGTGGGTTTCAACCTTCATCAGTAGATGAATGTCTTCCTGGGAATAGTTATAGGTTGCCGAAGCGGGATCGGGAAAGAAGCGCCCGCCTTCACTACCCGCCACAACGGCGGCGTTGTCGGAATAGGCCGACAGCACATTCTCGCCACCCTGGGCATTGGTATTGCGGATCATGCCAAACAGGGAATTTGCTTGCTCTTCGCCATCGAGCGTCCAGCTGGCGTTAAATATTTTGTGGCGACAGTGCTCAGAATTGGCCTGGGCAAACATCATCAATTCCACATCGACCGGGTTGCGGCCAAGGCGAACGAAGTTCTCAACTAAATAGTCAATTTCATCGTCAGCCAGCGCCAGACCTAAATCGGTATTGGCCACGACCAGTGCTTCACGACCGCCGCCGAGCACATCGACAAGCGCCATGGGCTTGGGTGTGTGGGCGTCGAATAAGCGTTCTGCATCGCCGAGTTCGGCAAAGACGCACTCGGTCATGCGGTCGTGCAGTAGCTCGGTCAGTGACTGCCATTCCTGCGGCTCGAGTTCTCTCTTGCTTTCGATACGATAACTCACGCCCCGCTCCAGGCGTTTAATACTGCCAAGGCCGGTATTGTGGGCGATATCTGTCGCCTTGCTCGACCAGGGGGATATCGTCCCCGGCCGTGGCAGCACAATGCAGCTGAAAGTATGTAGACCAGCGCCAGCACTTGACGCAAGCGGCTCGCCCGCAGGCCCGTAGTCGAGCAAGGCCTCAAGGGTTCCTAGCTCACTCGCGGTTAAGGTTTCGCTGACATCCGCCAGGTGAACATAGTCGGCATAAAGCGCCTAATTTCTGACGTCGAAAGGGGGATAGGGCCGCAGCGCCACGCAGGGTCAGCATCAACAATTCTCTACAGGTTGGGAGGCAAAAAATGAGGCGCCATTGTACTGCAAATCACCAGCCTCGGCAGCCCTGTCAATGACGCCAAGGGGAATTTACCTATGTCTCGAAACCCCGGCAACGTAGCCACAAAAAAAGCCATATTGCTGGCACTTGCAAGGTGACGCCCAGAACCTGTCTTTAAGGAGCTTGCGTAACTTCGCATTCTTAATAGCATTTTTATTTCTAAGCACACATCACCTTAGCCTGCCCCGCATATAAGGCCGAACCGGAGCCGCCGAGCACGTTAGTAGCAGGCAGTGATTATTTTAAAGGAGTAAGGCCCTAACTTTATCCTGATAGCAGCAAACCGCTTAGCGACAGTCCAATGAAAACTAACAAGACCCAGTGCCAAAATCAAAATATGCCTCTTTTAACGGCATTTTAATTGCAGATTTATTGCTAGCGGGTGTCTAAATTGAAAGCAGAGGAACCTACTTATGTCGCTATTCACTCACTATCAGGAAAAGTACCAGCAGACTCGTGTGGAGGACTGTAGCCTCAAGGACTATCTCGCCCTGTGCCGTGAAGACCCCGCCGTTTATGCCACCGCTGCCGAGCGCCTGCTGTTAGCCATTGGCGAACCGGAATTGGTCGACACCTCACAAGAGCCGAGACTGAGCCGTATTTTCTCCAATAAAATTATTAGCCGCTATAAGCCCTTCGAAGATTTCTATGGCATGGAAGAAGCCGTCGAAAATATCGTCAGTTTTTATCGCCATGCGGCCCAAGGTCTCGAAGAGCAAAAGCAAATTCTTTATTTACTCGGCCCGGTCGGTGGCGGCAAGTCATCGCTGGCCGAAAAGCTCAAGAGTTTGATGGAAAAATTTCCCATCTATTGCCTCAAAGACTCTCCGGTTTTTGAATCGCCGCTGGGCCTGTTTGAGCGATCCGAAGATGGAGAACTGCTCGAACAGGAGTACGGCATTCCCCCGCGCTACCTACGCGCCAGAATGTCACCCTGGGCGGTGAAACGCCTGCACGAATACGGTGGCGATATTACCCAGTTTCGCGTCACCCGAGTGTTCCCCTCCCGCCCCGATCAAATCGGCATTTGCAAAACCGAACCCGGTGATGAAAACAATCAGGACATCTCAGCACTGGTGGGCAAGGTCGACATTCGCCGCCTCGAAGAGTTTTCTCAGGATGATCCCGATGCCTACAGTTACTCCGGAGGCCTCTGTCGCTCAAATCAGGGCATACTGGAATTTGTCGAAATGTTTAAGGCACCCATCAAGGTGCTCCACCCTCTGCTGACCGCGACCCAGGAAAGTAATTACAACGGCACCGAGGCCATCGGTAACATCCCCTACGAGGGCACGGTTCTGGCCCACTCCAACGAGGCGGAGTGGCAAACTTTTAAGAACAATCGCAGCAATGAGGCCTTTATTGACCGGGTTTATATTGTCAAGGTGCCCTACTGCATGCGCGTCAGTGATGAGATTAAAATTTACGCCAAACTGCTGGAAAATAGCTCCCTGGACACCGCCCCCTGCACACCCGACACCCTGAAAATGCTCGCCCAGTTCACCACGCTGTCACGGGTTATTGAGCCCGAAAACTCCAGTATTTATTCGAAGATGCGAATTTACGATGGTGAAAACCTGAAAGATCTCGATCCCAAAGCAAAATCCATACAGGAGTATCGAGACAATGCCGGTGTTGACGAGGGCATGCAGGGACTTTCCACCCGCTTCGCTTTCAAGGTGCTGTCGAAAGTTTTTAATTTCGATACCACGGAAATCGCCGCCAACCCGGTACACCTCTTGTACGTACTCGAAAACCAGATTGAGCAGGAACAATACCCGACAGAAATTCGCGATCGCTATATGAATTTCATTAAGGAATATCTGGCGCCCAACTATATCGAGTTTATCGGCAAGGAAATTCAAACCGCCTATCTCGAATCCTATTCCGAATACGGGCAAAACCTGTTTGATCGCTACGTCACCTATGCCGACTTCTGGGTGCAGGACCAGGAGTACAGAGACCCCGAAACCGGAGAGATTTCGGATCGAGAAACCCTCAATGCGGAACTTGAAAAAATTGAAAAGCCTGCGGGCATTAGCAACCCCAAAGACTTCCGCAGCGAAATCGTCAATTTTGTACTGCGTGCCCGGGCCAGCAACGAGGGTGAAAACCCCAAATGGACCAGCTATGAAAAACTGCGCGCCGTGATTGAGAAGAAAATGTTTGCCAGCACCGAAGATCTATTACCGGTCATTTCCTTCAGTGCCAAATCTTCAGAGGACGAAAAGAACAAGCACCAGAACTTTGTACAGCGCATGGTCGAACGCGGCTATACCGAAAAGCAAGTTCGTTTACTCTCGGAGTGGTATTTGCGCGTCAGGAAATCGCAATGAAATAACCCCCAGGGAGTCACCATGGGATTTCTGATTGATCGACGACAACAGGGTAAAAATAAAAGTGCTGTTAACCGGCAGCGCTTTTTAAAACGCCATAAAGCGCAAATTCGCCGCTCACTGGAAGAGCGCCTGCGCGACCGCAGTATTACCGATACCGATAAAGGCGAGTCGATTAATATTGCCGGCAAAGATACTACCGAGCCGCGCTTTCACCACGGACCCGGTGGCCGCCAAATACGTATCTTTCCGGGTAATCACGAATTCGCGCCGGGCGATAAGTTACCGCGACCCCAGGGGGGCGGTGGTGCTGGCGGGGGGGGAGATGCCAGTGATTCGGGCGAAGGCAGCGACGACTTTGTCTTCGAAATTAGCCAGCAGGAATTTCTTGAACTGCTGTTTGAAGACCTTGAACTGCCCAATCTGATACGCAAGCAATTAGCCCTCGACACAGAATACAAACCCCGGCGGGCAGGCTTTAGCAGTAGCGGCTCGCCATCCAACATCAGTGTTATTCGCTCCATGCGCTCGGCCTCTGCGCGACGCATTGCCATGAGCGCCGGCAAGCGTAAAGAATTGCGCGCTCTGCAGGAGGAGCTAAAAGCCCTATATGGACAGCCCTCTTATCCGCAGGCATTAGCCGCTGAACTGGAAGAAAAAATCACCAGTCTACGCGAGCGAATCAACCGCGTACCCTTTCTCGATGACATCGACCTGCGCTATCACCAGCAGATCCTGGAACCCGTGCCCTGCTCCAAGGCCGTGATGTTTTGTATTATGGATGTCTCCGGGTCGATGGATCAAGCCACGAAAGACCTCGCCAAACGCTTCTTTATTCTGCTCTATTTATTTCTCGATCGACACTATGAAAGAACCGACATTGTCTTTATTCGCCACCACACCGTTGCCAGTGAAGTTGATGAGCACGAATTTTTTTATTCCCGAGAAAGTGGCGGCACTGTGGTCTCCAGTGCACTGAAATTAACCCAGGACGTTATCGACGACCGCTACCCCACGAATGAGTGGAATATTTATGCCGCCCAGGCCTCCGATGGTGACAACTGGCCGGATGACAGTGCTCGCTGTCTACAGCTACTCGAGCACTTGCTGCCAAAGCTACAGTACTTTGCCTATGTTGAAATTGCCCAACGCGACAATGTGCTGTGGAAATCCTATCTTTCAGTAGAAGCGGAACATGCTGACACCTTTGCCATGCAGCACATCACCAGTGCCGCTGACATTTATCCCGTATTGCGAGAGCTGTTCAGGAAACAAGACCGATGAGTAAAAACCAGGTGATTTCAGACAGTTCAGAATGGACCTTTGAACTACTCGAGACCTATGAAAAAACGATTGGCGAACTGGCCGAGAGTTATCAACTGGACACCTACCCCAACCAGATAGAGCTGATTAATTCAGAACAGATGATGGACGCCTACACCTCCATTGGCATGCCCATTAATTATCATCATTGGTCTTTTGGCAAACATTTTATTGGCACCGAACAAAGTTATCGTCGCGGCCATATGGGCCTGGCCTATGAGCTGGTGATTAATTCCAACCCCTGTATTTCCTACTTACAGGAAGAGAATACTCTGACCATGCAGGCTCTGGTTATCGCCCATGCCTGCTTTGGTCACAACTCCTTTTTTAAAGGTAATTATTTATTTCGCACCTGGACCGATGCCAGCTCCATTGTCGACTATCTGGTTTTTTCCCGAGATTACATCACTAAGTGTGAAGAACGCTATGGGCTTGAAGCTGTGGAAGCGATACTCGATGCCTGCCACGCGCTGATGAATTACGGCGTCGACCGCTACAAGCGACCCTATCCCCTTTCACTGCAGGAAGAAAAAGAAAACCAACGACAGCGGGAAAGTATTCTGCAACAGCAGGTCAATGACTTATGGCGCACGATTCCTCAACAAAAGAGTGGAGAGCAAGCGGAAGCTGTAGCGCACTACCCTTCAGAGCCCCAAGAAAACCTACTCTACTTTTTTGAAAAAGATGCGCCTCTACTCGAACCCTGGCAGCGGGAAATTATTCGCATCGTGCGAAAAATGTCATGAACGAAGGCTGGGCCTGTTTCTGGCACTACCACCTGCTATACGACCTCTACCACCAGGGTCGAGTCAGCGAGGGCTTTATGCTGGAATTTCTACAATCACACACCAATGTGGTTTACCAGCCACCCTACGATCACCCCGGCTTTAGTGGCATCAACCCCTATACCCTGGGGTTTTCAATGATGCAGGACATACGCAGAATTTGCGAAACGCCGACTGATGAAGACAAACACTGGTTCCCCGATATCGCCGGTAGCCCCTGGCTGGAGACCCTGCATTTCGCCATGGAAAACTACAAAGATGAGAGTTTTATCCTGCAATTTCTATCACCAAAACTGATCCGCGACTTGAAACTCTTCGCCGTACTCGACAGTGATCAAAAGGATTATTTAGAGGTCGCCGCCATTCACAACGACAGTGGCTACCAAATAATTAGAGAAGCCCTCGCAGGCATGCATAACATTGGCAACAGCGAGCCCAACATTCAGATTGTCGACGCCAATCTCAGTGGCAACCGCAGTTTATTACTGCACCATTACGTTCACGATCACCGCCCCATGGAGGCGGCATCCACCGCAGAAGTGCTGAAACATATTCACCACCTCTGGGGTTTTGAGGTACGCCTGGAGTCCATCGATCAGGACATTGTCGACAAAAGCTATCAGTGGCCGCCACTGAAAGAGAAGGAAGAAAAAGCCCTGACACCCACCATGGCGATTATGATTTAAAGCCCTCCTGTCACCGTTCGAACCTGGTACCCGGTGAAAACATTAACGATTGCGGTGGTCCTTCTCACCGGGCTTTTTCGGGTGGGCATAAGGATGGGGCCGTTCAGTCACAACCTCAAAAGGCACCGCTCGCATTGTCTCGAGACAAGTATGCCAGGCAGTGATTAAGCGATCTTCAGCGACATAATCAAAGCTATCCTGCAGGCGCTCTTCAACATCACCACCCGGCTCTGGACGGTTTTCAAGTAACCAGTCGACGGTTAAACCCAGCGCATCCACACTTGAATGCACATCTCGGTAACCCAGTTGCTCTTTGAGTTTCGATAAGTCGAGCACCCGATGATGAGTGCTGGGGCCCGTGGTGTAAGGCCGTGCAGGGTGGGCAATCTCCCAGGGCATGGATTCAATAGGTAGGGAAGCGCCCATTTTATTCGCGATAACCTCGACGACCTGATGAAAGGTCAGCTGATTTTCATCGCCACAATTATAAATTTGCCCCGCCGAAGCCTCTGGTTTATCGACCGCCAGCAGCACCGCATGAGCAAGGTTAGCCACATAGCCGTGAGTGGTTAAGGTCAAACCCGCGTCGGGCAAGACAATATAGGGGCGCTTATCGAGAATACGGCGAATAATGCTCCACTCCCTCGGCACCAGCTGACGTGGGCCATATACATAGGGGTAGCGAAAATGTGCCGCCTTGGGGTGGTGCTCAAGTACGGCCTCCTCGGTTTGCGCAATCAGGTAGGAAAAACGATGCTCAGCCTCGCTATCAACAACCGGGTCCGTTTCTGCAACCGGGCACTGTAAACCCACTGGGCTCAGAGTCTTGGGGTCGAAGTATCCGCGATAACTGGCTACGCCACCGACACTGACGAAGCGCCCTACTTTACCCGCCAGGGCCTGAGCCAAGAAACGAACACGGCCATAAGTCACAAGGGCCAGATCAAAAGTACGCCCAGCCAGGGATTCTTCAATGGTTTCAAGAAAGTGAGGGTCGCCGTGAATGTGCTCCACTTCGGGAGGGATTTCAGGGATTTCATGGGTGCCCCGATGGAAAATGGCGACCTCATAGCCCCTTTCTAGTAAACCATTCACCAAATAGGGCCCCGTCGGTCCGGTGCCGCCCACCACTAATGCTTTCATTCTATTATCCTTTTATTATTAAATCTTGGATTCAACTTCGAAGTGCATAACATTTAAGCCGCAATCTTTAGCAAATGTTCCTGCATGATCTTGGCGGGTGTTTGATAGTTTAATGCCTTCCTCGGTCTGTTGTTGAGCTTC
>MAAC01018097.1_pt1 | contig 18155 bp, 17 predicted proteins | sample 1115981 | NCBI WGS metagenome assembly MAAC01 (sample SAMN04961126, study PRJNA320927) | seawater metagenome | isolation source: sample BD02T64 sea water enriched with oil for 64 days | place: USA:Gulf of Mexico | collected 2013-07-27 | reverse complement strand
ATTCTTGTAGGCAAATTAGTCTTTCAGGTCTCTCAGCAGGGGCCAGGAGAATCTCGTATCCTCATGGCGATTAAGCTGAGGTCGGAAAGAACATAGCAGGAGACCACCATGGCACTGTCCATTAATACAAACGTATCTTCACTAAACGCGCAGAGAAACCTGAGTAAATCTCAGGGTGATTTGCAAACATCCTTTCAGCGTCTGTCTTCTGGTCTTCGTATCAACGGAGCAAAGGATGACGCAGCCGGCCTAGCAATATCCAATCGTTTTACCACCCAGGTTCGTGGTTTAAACGTGGCGGTACGTAATGCTAATGACGGTATATCATTCGCACAAACAACGGAGGGAGCGCTAACGGAAGTTAGTACTGCGCTTCAACGTATTCGTGATTTGGCGGTGCAATCAGCGAACGACACCAACAGTGCTTCAGATAGGGAATCACTTCAGGCGGAAGTTAGCCAGTTGGTTGCGGAGATTGACCGAATCGCTGAAACAACTAACTTTAACGGCTCCAATGTACTGGACGGTAGTAAGGATACTCTGAAATTCCATATTGGTGCAAATGCCAACCAGACGGTAAGTGTTGCTGGTGTAGATGCTAAGTCTTCATCCTTAGGCGCTCAGCCTGGGGTTGTTCAAACCACGGGTGGACGGGTTAATGTCTTAGCTACTCCTACGGGAACTACGGGTCTTACTGATACCGCAGCAGCAGGATTAGATATAACCAATTTCACGGTTAGAACCGCAAATGTTGCCGCAGCCGACGCAGTAGATATTACTGATGTGAAGTATGGCGGTAATATCGGGCAAGTTGCTACCGCAGACCTTCAAGATCGTACCGATTCCAATTACGGGTCAGGTCAGGCAAAAGCGGTTGCCGATAGAATTAATGATATTCGATCAGATGGCGATCCAAACTTGCAGGGTGTCTATGCTTCGGCTGTTACTACTTTTCAAGGTAGCGACTTAATTGCTGCGGATTATGCTGGTGGCGTTGTTGTTACCGATGATTCAACATCAGTTGGTGCGGGTAAACTTGATAATGGTGAACTTAACATTAATGGTGTGGACATTGGTCCTGCGACTTTCCAAGCAGGTGATGCGGACGGTTCATTGACAAATGCGATCAATGCAAAAAGTGATGTGACCGGAGTGCAGGCCACTATCAGCAAAGATGGTGAGTTGGTGCTAACCGCTAGTGATGGACGTGATATCGTTGTTACTGTAGACGAAGATACCGCAGCGGGTTCCGGTACCGCAGATGATGCAATATTAATGAATGATCTGTTTGGTGGCGGTGATGAGCTGACCAACGATCGCTTTGATCAGGGTGTTACTGATCTTAGAGCGACAGGTCGGGTTACCATTAGTGGTAACGATACTATTGTATTAGGTGGTGCTAACGTTGATGAATTGGGTCTCGATGCAACGGGATTAGCATTGGATGGCTCTGTCGAAAATGGCCAAGCACAAGGAACAATTCAAAATGCTGACGTTACCACGTCGGCGGCTGCAAACAGTACAATAGAATCTGTTGACAGTGCGCTTGCTCAAGTTAACTCTTTCCGAGCTGACTTGGGTGCGGTACAAAACCGCTTTGAATCAACGATTCGTAACTTGTCCAGCGTATCTGAATCACTTTCAGCTGCGAACTCTCGAATCTTGGATGCAGATTTTGCTTCGGAAACGGCTGCACTATCGAAAAACCAAGTTCTACAGCAAGCAGGTATCTCGGTTCTCGCTCAAGCGAACGCCTTACCACAGCAAGCGCTATCTCTATTAGGGTAACATCCCTTGAGAATAGACGCCTGAGATAAGGCACACAAGGAATAGTCGCACAGGACGTGCAACAACGTAAAAGCGAGCCCCGAGGTTAACCCCTTGGGCGCTCGCGTTTGTATTGGAAAGGTGATGGCATGATTAATAATGACACTTCATCCATAGGGTCTAGAACGGTTAGGCCGGACAAGCCTATTGCTCAATCGGCAAAGCGTGACGCTGTGCCAGCGGCGAAAGCCTCGGTCAGCGTTGACACGGGACAGCATGATGGAGGCGGGGTAAAGCCGGTTGCGACTGTACAGGTTTCATCTACTTCTGAAGTGAGCGCACCCGTAAAAACCAAGGAAGTTGATTCTGCTGCGGATGGGCAAGCGGTCGTTAAGGAAGAGGCGCAAGTTCTCAATGATGAGCAAAAAAAGGAGGTTACTGAGGCGATTTCTAAAGTTGAAGCGTTTATGCAAGACAATCAACGTACGCTTAACTTTGAAATGGCGGAAAAGGATAACCGGGTGATTATTACTGTGATTGATCAAGAAACAAAAGAAGTGATTCGGCAAATACCGCCTGACGATCTAGTGCGGATGTCGGATGCGATTAGAAATGGTGACTCTCTCGCAAACGGCGGAATATTGATTCAATCGAAAGCGTAACTTGTTTGTCATATGGGTACTTGGCCAAAACCTAATTAAGTTGGTCTAATATTTGCAAATTAATTCATTGCTACTATAAAGGAGTACAGGAACCGGACGATATAGAGGTATGGCGTCCTTATTTTAGAGGTATTATCATGGCGACAATCCAGGTTGGCGGGTTAGGCTCAGGTATTGATGTTGATCTATTGGTCAAGACATTAACTGCAGCTGAAGAAGCTCCCGTTAAAAATCGTTTAGACTTGAAGGAAATACAGCTTCAAGCGGATATCTCTGCCTACACTTCATTAAAAGGAGCATTAAGTAGCTTTCAAAGCGCCTTAAGTGGGCTCACCTCTCTTAACGAATTCTCTTCTAGAACAGCCACTTCCAGCCAAGATAGTGTATTTACTGCTTCCGCATCCAACGCTGCCGTTCCAAGTTCTACTGATATTGAAGTTTTGGCTTTGGCGAGTGCCCAGAAGATGGTTTCGGGTGATTATACCGATGCTGATGCCGCTGTTGGTGCAGGTGACCTTACCATAGGGGTGGGTGCTGAATCGTTCACGGTAACGATAGCTGGCGGGCTGAATAACACATTGACGGGGATTCGTGATGCTATTAATGATGCTGCCGATAACAAAGGTGTTACAGCCAGTATATTGACGGTGGATGACCCTTTAAATGCAGGGCAAACCGTATCTAAGCTGGTGTTTACCTCCGATAAAACGGGAGCAGAGAATGGTTTTACTGTCTCTGTAACCGGTGATGCCGATGGGAATGATGCAGACGATGCTGGTTTGTCGGCATTGATAAATACCAACCTTAATTCGCTTGATTTAGCCGTAGACGCCTCGATAAAGGTTGATGGCTTTACTGCATCAAGTGCTACTAACGTATTTATTGGTGTAATTTCAGGTGTGACGTTAACCGCTGTTTCGGCAGACCCAGGCAATACTCATAACCTAAATGTTGCATCAGATATTGCCGATGTAAAGGATAAAATTGCCAGCTTTGTTGATGCGTTTAATTCATTTAATACGACATATGAATTTCTAACCGATGTTGATATAGAAAAAAATGAAGCCGGACTGTTGACAGGGGATGTTACTGCACGGTCAGTTGAAACCCAAATGAGACGGGTGCTTCAGTCGGTTGTAGGCGATAATAATAGTGACACCTATACAAGTTTAGCGAGAATTGGCGTTACTGTTGGAGAAGGTGGTGAACTAAAACTCGATAGTACGGTGCTGTCTAAAGCGCTTAATGAAGAGTTTGATGAAGTGGCTAATCTTATTGCTGGTGACGATGGCGTCGCCAAAAAAATGGATGGCGTACTGAACGAATTTTTAAAATCGGGTGGGGTGATTCCTACCCGTGAAGCAACATTCCAGATCCAGCTTGTTGATATCTCTGAACAACGAATAGCATTGGCCGATCGCTTGACATCAGTAGAAGAGAGACTGCGGCGACAGTTTTCTGTTATGGATGCGATTGTGGCGCAATTTAACAGTACGGGTGACTTTTTAACACAACAGTTTGATGCACTAAACAATTCGAAGAAATAGTCGAGAAAGTAGTCGAGAATGATTGACTTAGGAGAAAACCATGTACACAAATAAAGCGGCAAATCAATACGCTGCTGTCAATAAGCAAACGGGAGTAGAAGGTGCAAACCCCCATCAGCTTATTCAAATGCTATATGAAGGCGCCATTGAAAATATGGCACGGGCAAAAGGTTGCATGGAGCGGAAAGATTTTTCCGGTAAAGGGGACACGTTAGGGCGCGCAATTAACATTATTGGAGGCTTGCAAAGCTTTTTAGATAAAGAAAAAGGTGGAGAAGTCGCTGAGAACTTGGATGCATTATACGATTATATGTCACGGCGATTGTTTGAAGCATCCAAGGATAATGATATCGCTATGGTTGACGAGGTGATAGGGCTTGTGAGAGAAGTAAAAACAGGGTGGGAAGGTATAAAAGACGAGGCAACTGCGATATTTGAGACGTCGAGTTAAGTACTTATGATAATTGGAGACTTAGTAGCGTTAAGACAGCGGCTCGAAAGCGCTTTGAAAGAAAAACAATATCACCTGTTGCTTGTATTAGACCAGGAAATTAAAGACTGTGTCCAGAAAACGGTCTCATTATTGCAAGAGTCATCCCAAGAGCCAATGCAAGATAGTCGTAGCGATACTGGTCAGTTGAAGAATGAGTTAGAAGCATTGATGGTAGTTTATCGTGAGGTTGTTTCTCGTTGTGAAGAGAGGTCATCTCAATTAAAAGATGAATGTATTGCTTTAAAAAATACCAAACATGGGGCCGTAAAATATCTGGATATAGCATCTCAGCTATAATATTCCAGATATAGCGCCTGACATAAAAGAGGAACATTGAATTGATTAATGCTGAGTTCAATAAAAATAACGTTCCTTTTCTTATACCGGATATGCCCCAATATGAAGAGTTTTCTCGCTATCTTGCGCAGATTGATCACAATCAATGGTATAGCAATCAAGGGCCTTTGTTAGATCTTTTTGAAAAAGGGATAAATGATCGCGCTTTTCATCTCGAATTGTCCAATATATCGAGAGTTGTCGCTTGTAGTTCAGGAACATCAGCATTAGAACTTGCGCTCATTTCTTTAGATTTACCGAAAGGAAGCAAGGTGATGGTGCCATCGTTTACCTTTGCTGCAACCGTTACTGCGATCATTAGAGCGGGATATGAGCCTGTTTTTGTTGATGTCGACAAACATAGTTGGATGTTAACGCCACAAATTGCTCAAGAAGCAATTTCTCATGTTGACGTTGCAGCGGTACTTCCAGTATGTACGTTGGGAATGCCGTATATTAACGGCGAATGGGATGTTTTTTGTCAAGAAACAGGGCTGCGTGTTGTTATGGACGCCGCTGCTGCCATTTGTGATCAAAAAATATCAACATATCATCATACGTGTTTTAGCCTTCATGCGACGAAGTTCTTTGGTGTTGGAGAGGGTGGTGTTGTTGTATCGCCCTCTGACGGAGGCGCGAAAAATATTCGAGCATTAAGTAATTTTGGCTTTTCAGATGGTCTTATTACTCAAGTCGGTAGTAATTATAAAATGAGTGAGTACCACGCTGCTGTTGGGCTTGCACAGCTCTCGCGTTGGTCGTTATTGAAACAACGAAGAAAAAACATTCAAAAGTTGTATCGAAAGTACGTGTCAAAATACAGTGATCTTTTTTCGATACAGGGAGCATCGGCGCATTTAGGTGATGCTGTTACTTTAATGCCTACAGGATTTCAATCAGCGGCAGCTCTTATCATTAATAAAGAATTGAACGTAGATGCCGTTTATGTGACGGAGAAACTTCGGCAGTGTGGAATAGCGTCACGACAATGGTATACACCAGGGCTTCATAAACACCCCGCATTTGATGGGGTAAAGGTTTGTGGTGATCAGGGAAGTCATCAATTAGAGGTGACAGAATCGCTAAACGAAGGCATGGTGGGGTTGCCTTACCATAATCATTTAACTGAAAAATCAATAGATTATATTGTTAGTACCTTGGTTTCCATCGTGACGGGGAAATCAATGTCAAATATGAAACGGAGTGTTCATGGGGATTTTGAAAGAGCTAGATACATATGAGTCATTAGTTAGGCATAGAGAATTCGAATTAGCATATAAAAAATTTCTGTCAATATTGCAAGAAACCTCAGTGCATCGGAGCAAAAAAGATGAGGTTTTCTCTAATCTTGATGATCAATCCTTGATTTATGTTTATTGTCGATTTGTCTCAGCAACATTTCAGTTATTTCTAGATGAGGGTTTCTTATTAACCGAAAATGGATTTCGTTCAATTTCCTATTTCGGCAGGAACTTCGCAACTATTCTTGCGATGACACCTTATAAAAATGCAGATCATGTTATAAGGCATCTAATTGGTCAAAGTGAGGCGGATGAAGAGCAAAAAGAGAATGTAAATATTTATAGCTATCGAAAGATGTTGTTTTTATGGTCTGTACACTCCGATGTTCAACTCCCTTTTGCTGACTTTATGAGGGATCATCAAAGCATCGTTAAATATACATTAATTAATGCGCTTACGTTAACCTGTTACGTTGATCATGATATCCACCAGCGGCGTGAAGCGTTGTTGGATATGATGGCAGATGGCGAGATCGAACTTGAACTTGATGATTATTGCTTGGCATTTGTTGGCCCTGCTTGGATGTATACAACATACGCAAGTACAGTCAAAAAACATGATGCAAAAAATGTGATTAATAAAGCGTACCGAAAGTGGATTCTTTCAAAAGGTGTGAATGAACCTGCGTTACCCGCTAAAAGAAAAATCGTAGAAAAGCCGACCCTTGTTATTATGATGGAACAAATGGATCTTAAACATGCCATGTTTCGTTGCTTTGGCGAGTCGTTTCATGCCTTAAAGAAGAAGTTTAATGTTGTTGGTATGGGGGTAGAGGGGCGCATACATGAAAATGTCCATAATGCTTTTCATAAGGTTGTATGTTTTCCTGATAATGTAAGAGAAATGAAAAAATGCGTGGGGATTATCTTAAAGCAGAAGCCCGATATGATTTTGTATTCTAGTTTAGGTATGCAGAATGCAGTGATCCCCTTGGCCACCTTACGATTAGCTCCTATTCAGATGATGGTGCTTGGCCACCCTGCGCCTAGTCGGATGCCTGAAATGGACTATGTGATCATGGATGATGGTTTGATTCGAGACGGGACATGCTTTACTGAAAAAATAATATGGTTAAAGTCGGGGGAGTATGTGTTTAGAGATCCTGGAGATACGGCATCCCTGCATGAAAACACGAAAAAGCTTAGAGGAGAAAATCCTGGTCTTGTTAAAGTGGCGATTCCGTCATTTGCTATGAAAATTAGTGATCCCTTTATATCATTGTTAGAAAAAATTAGTGATAAATGTAAATTGGCAATAGAGTTTAATTTTTTTCCCTATTTGACAGATATGAGTTGTCGCTTATTTGAAGAATCTATTAAGAAACGTCTCCCTAATACTGTGATCCATCAGCCAAAAACCTATCGTAATTACATGGCAACACTGGGAGTATGTGATATTCATTTTGGACAGTTTCCTTTTAACAATGGTAATGGCAATATTGACTCTGTGAAAATGGGAATGCCGATGGTTGTGTTGGAATCAGATACGACGGAGGGTTCTGTTGATGCGTTGATGTTGCGATATATGGGAGCACCAGAAGATTCTATTGCAAAAGACATGGGTGATTACCTCAATAAAGCGATTAAGATGATTGAGGATGTTGAATATCGATTAAAAATACAAGAGCAAATGGAAAATCTGGATATTACTAAGACCTATTTTAATACGGATAAACATATGGGTATCGTCGATGCCGTTGAAAATACTTACCTATACCATGATGATATTCAACGAAGTGATCAACATGTGATTAAGTTTGATGAGTTTATCCCTAGCTTGGCTTTAGATAAGGTTGTGAATGAGTGATGTGGCTTGATTTTATGCTTCCCTTGGAGAAAGGAGTGTGCGTCTCGAAATCATGTTCCTTTTTCACACATCAGAAATATGCTTGAGCATAAGTCGGGATACTGATGCCCTAGTTGATAGCAGCCTTCAAGATATTCTTTGGAAATGATGTCTGTTTTTAATAATTGATCCCATTGAAAATTGGCCAAGGCCTTAAAAAATATACCTTCTCTTTTGATTACCTTTAATCCCGCATCTCTGACAACGCGTTCTAATGTATCAAAGGTATAAGTACATTGATGCCCATGTTCATTTTCTGCGGGTGTTACGGCGGTGTTATGGGTTATGAGTCCCATTTTTACGGCTATTTGTCTTGATGGCGAATTTGCATTGGGACAAACCAAAAAGAAGCGGCCTGTATCGGATAACCATTCGTTGTTAACTCGTTTTAATACGGATACAGGGTCTTCAATATGTTCCAGTACATGGGTCATTATAATGTTATCGTATTGGCAGGGGAGAGAGGTGTCCTCAAACGTTGAATGAATCAACTTGACGTTGCTGCCTACCTTTTCTTTTGCATTTTTAATGGCTTCATCTGAAGCTTCTATACAGGTTATATCGTCAAATAAGGGGGCGAATCTTTGTGTGAAATCACCTTTAAAGCTGCCAAGTTCTAGAAGATTACCTTCTTTAAAATAGGGGAAAAAGGATTTAAGCATATAGTGATGCATAATATCAAAATCAAAATTGTAGGCGTACTTATGATCCGATGTGTCCTTCAATTCTACGTTGTAGTTGCGCTGACTACTCATGGCAGGGCTGCCCCTCTAAGTTAAGTACCATTGTGATGGAAGGGGTGGTTTGACTGAGGTTTTTAACCCCAGTTTTTTGCTCCCCTGTATTTTCGAACCCGAGATTTTTATAGAGACTTATAGCGGTATTGTTATCATGTGATACTTCTAAGGATAGGGCAGAAATACGTTTGCTGATTGCGGTATTAATACAGTGTTGTATTAATGTTTTTGCGATGCCTTTCTTCATGTGTTCACCAGAGATACTGACATTAGAGATAAACCCCTGTTTTTCATCATCCAGGTAAGCTGCAATTAATCCGATAAGATCACTTTCTGACCACGCTTCAAAAGTTACTGATTTTTCAAAAAGCTTTTTGGCATAGTCGGCCATATCAAGCCTTGTACTTAGTTTTGGGTTATGATTTTCATCACAGAACCACAGATGATTTAGGATATCGTCATAGGAGGCCGAGCTTGTTTTATAGTGGATTTTTTGATTCATAATTCAATATATCTCTCTAGATTATTTCTCTAGATTGTTTTTCTAGGCTCTTTCTCTAGCTTAGCCTCTCTAGCTCAGCGATTCCGAATCCATAGCGGCCAAACTCGTTACCATTGTATAACATGTATATTTTATCATCGCATTCAAATACATGAGGGTAGCACTGCATATCTGAATCCCAACGCCTGTCAGAGACATCAAGGCTCAGGTTTTCGTCATCTCGTGCCCAGTTAACTAAATCATCGGAATAGGCATACCCAATCCGATATCCACGATGACTATTTTTTCTAAAGTCAGAGGACTCTCGGTAACAGAAAAACATATGGTATCTATCGCCAATTTTAATGACAGATGGTAACGCCATGCTTTCGTTCTTGTTCAATTTGTCGGGAATGATTTGACGGCCATCTTCTTTTTGCCACTCAATACCATCGATGGACGTTGCATGGCCAATTTTGTATGTCCGATCGGCAGGTGAATTCTCTGAATACTGTTTCCATTGGGTGCCAAACATATACCACATATGAAACACATCATCATAGACTTTGACGAATGCATCACCCACTAAAAACGGTTCATTTAGGGAGGAGGATAAAATAGGGCCTAAACCATTTTTTTTGAATGTGAGACCGTGATTATCACTGGTCGCAAATCCTATAGATGTCTCTACTGACACTGAGGTTCTACGGCTCCAGCCACACGTATAAGCATATATTTTACTTTGATGTCGTAATACATTGATGGGGAATATTCCATGTTCATCAAAGCAGCCAAGCCCTCCTAGTTCTACAACTGTTTTGTTTGAAACACGAATAATATCGTTAAGGTTTTTTTTAAAATCAACAAAAGCAACATGACTTAGATATTTACCGTTTACCGGGTCTTTTTCTCTTGTAGAAAAATATATCCTTACAAAATTGTCAAAAACTAAGGCCTGGGGAGACTGAGCAAACTCTCTGCATTGGTTAGGTAATATGTGTTCTGTTGGGTCAAATATCTTGCCACGTTTTTTCCATTTCATGTGTTATCGCCCATTTTTAAAGTTCTCCTGATAACTGCGCAAGGCCAAATCCAAATCGACCCACTTGGTTTCCAAGGTAGAACATGTAAATGTCACCATCTAGCTCAAATACATGAGGGTAGCTGATCATCTCAGAATCCCAGCCATCCGTTGATATATCTATACCAACTTTAGTGTCATCTCGGATCCAGTTAATAAGATCGCCAGAAAAAGCGTAACCGATTCGATAACCCTTTTCTTTGCCTCTGTACCCTGCGCTATAGCGATAACAAAAGAACATATGGTACTTCCCATTAGAAAAAAACACATCGGGGCTTGCTTGTGCCTCATCGACTTCGAGGATACTTTTGATGAGGTCTTGGTTGTGTTTCTTCCAATTGATACCGTCTGTTGATGTTGCAAGGCGGATCTTGTAAACGGGTTCTGGTTTATCGTCAACCATAATCCATTTGTTACCTGCGATGTAAAACAAGTGCCAAATGTCATTGTATTTTCGTATTTTAGGGCCGCTCATTACAAAAGGTTCATCAACACTGTAAGAAAGTATGGGGCCTGATCCCATTTTTTTGAATGTGATCCCGCCATCACTGCTTTTAGCCATTCCTATTGCCGTGTTAAACGGGACACTTTCGCAGCGCGTCCAGCCAGCATAATAACCAATCACTTCATTTTGATGTCGAATAACAGATATAGGGTAGGTACCAAACTCATCGAACTCACCTAGGCCACCAAGTTTTAAAATGGGGTTTTCACTAACGTTTAATACGTTGAATAGATTTTTTCTATCAAGATCAACAAACGCAGAATAACTTGAGTATTGACCGTTCTCATCGGCAGGAGGCCTGCAGGAGAAATAAACCCGAATAAAATCATCAAACATCAACACAGACGGCGCTTGTGCAAATTCTTTCAGCCAAGGCTTGTTGTTGATTTTTGTTGGATTAAACACTAATCCAAGTTTCTTCCATTCGAACATATAACATCCCGTTTAGGGCGGTCTTGGAGATCCGCTGAATAGTTACGTTTATTTTTACGTTGTAGTTATATGGTTAGTCTTATGTGTTTAAACAAACTCATATTCTTTATTGATCATAGATATAACGCTATCAACAGAGTTAAACATCAACATGTCGATGATTGATAGCGATGCAATAAATGATTTTCCAAATTGTTGGTATTGAATGTTTCCTGTTTTAAGAAAATGTAGCGTAATATCCTGATCAGAAAAATGTTCTTTGTTATAAAGAGAAATTCCTCCAATAGCGTTGACATAATCAGAGGCGTTGGTTTTTTTACAAATAGCGATCACTTTGTCTTGTGCTTTTAACGTTTGATCGATGTCTAAGGTTGAGCTAATGGTTATAGGGGTGTCTATATTTAGATGATTCAATATGACTCTAATTGATTGTAATAGATATTCGAACAAATTGACGCTGTCGAATAACAGGATTCTTTCTATGAGGGGATAAGTTTTGGTGAAGTAGGGGGCTTTTTTATAGTTGGCTGTTAATCGATTTAATATTTTTTTCCTTTCCAAATGCCAAGACGCAGCTAAGTCCCTATCTTTGATATCTGCATAATCTGAACCCTTCTTTAAAGGTAGTGTTATGTAGGCATCTTTATTGTTTATCAAGAGCCTGTTTCTATTGATCCATCCCTTTTTGGTATACTGGATGTCATCATAAATGATGAAATGGTCAACGGCATTGATGAGCTGAAAATAACCAATGTAGGGGATGAAGTAAGGCTGCATTATGGCTATTTTCATTTTTTTCTAAGGAATAATGTGTCGCCTAAACAAAAAGCGATATCGAAAATTCCTGTAGTAAGAAGTTCATCCCCCACTTGCTGTGGGCCACTCCCAAAAGACCACACATAGTCATCTAACAGTAACCACCCTCCAGAAATAATATGAGGCTCCCAGGTTTTAACGTCTTTCCAAACTTCCTCATATTTGTGACTGCCATCCACATGCAATAACGATATCCCCCCAGAAACGGGTAAACTATTGAGGTATTCACTTTCTAGATAGCCATCTTTTTTTGCACTGTTATAGCTATCAATCGCATCAACTGAAGGTTTTCGTATGTACCCTATATTGTTCAGTAGTACAGCGTTAGCGATAAATACCTTGAATACTTTCTTGGAATCAATTTCTACTGATCTAGCGTTTAAAATGGTCGCTTTTTCGCTCTGATCTTCCATCTCTTCTAATTGCCAGGGGTCGATACAGATGACGCTCCCAATACTATATTTTTCCGCCAGCCAACCAAGCGCATAAGCTGATCGGCCATACAGAACACCAATTTCTACAATATCCCCCTTGGGTAATATGCGTGTAATAGCCGCTAACGACAGCAGTTTTTTATCGTCACATTGTCCTGGTATGCTAGTGAATTGTTTATGTAACCCTGCATACTGGCTCAGGTTTAATTTTTCTCTAGCAAACTTTTTATCCGTTAGCCTTTCCGCTAATTTGTCTTCTGATGCTTTGTTGGCCCAATCATAGCTGGCAGTATATTCTTGCCAGTCTGCTTCAAATGGCGCAGGCGTACACAGATGGTATTTGTATTGATCAGGGTTATCCGATTGTAGGCATTTTATATGGATCCAAACGCCAGCATGTGGGGCGTAGATATGGGTGATTTGATGTTTTTCTAATGATGCATGAAAGCTATCGTTAAAGGTCGGGTCTGTTATGAAGGGCAGGTGGATAAAGTCATCTAACAACCCATATTGGGTGTTAGTAATTTCAGAACTGGCGCCAATAACACGAAGGTTCATTGCTTTTGCTTTAACTGCAAAGTCTTTGGCTTTGTCTAGATCGAAGGGGAATATTAGAAGATTAAGATTAATCATTCCGGAGCCTTGGCAATGGGGAATCTTGTTATTGATCTTGATTTCTTCACAATTAAAGCAGAAAAATACGACAAATCAACATCTTATGTGTTTCGGGTGACCGTATTTATCGATAGCTGCTAGAAGCTTTGGTAGCGTTTTTGTTCGGTTTAACAAGATAACGCAGCAAACTATTAACGCAACGTAGAAACTTAAACTTTTTCACGCCATAAATTTGACCAAACAGGGGTTTCTGACCTTTAATTGATGTAAAAGCGATCAAATAACGTCACTTTGATCATTTTGCAGTCTAAATGATCCCTGAGATAATAATAATCATTCCGTGGAGCAGGCATTCCCCGTATGTGGAAAGAGATTAAAGTTCTTGTAATTGACGATGATGAAAAACGACGTCACGATCTGAAAGTGATATTAGACTTTGTGGGCGAGGTCGCCATTGGTACGACTGGTGATAACTGGAAGGAAGCGGTAGAAAGTGAAGACAAGGGAAATGTTGGTTGTCTGATCTTAGGAGCAACAGTGGACGTAGCAAAGGTTATTACCGATGTATTGGAGTGGGAGCCTAGTTTGCCAGTGATTCTACTGGATGATGCGACTATCGCAGATGATGCCGAAGATTGCATTAAGAAAGTTGTTATCGCACGCATGGAAACACCACCCAATTACACCAAACTCATGGATACCTTGCATAGAGCGCAAGTCTACCAAAGCCAATTCAAAGCCGACACAGCAAGAGGCCAGCGAAGAGATACGCAATTATTTCGCAGCTTAGTCGGCACCAGCCGCTCTGTTGCTAAAGTGCGAGAGCTGATGACTCAAGTGGCGGATAAAGACGTTAATGTACTGATTACCGGTGAGTCCGGCACCGGTAAAGAGGTGGTTGCAAGAAACTTGCACTATCACTCTCACCGCAGACACAAACCATTTGTCCCGGTTAATTGTGGAGCGATCCCGCAAGAATTATTAGAGAGCGAATTATTCGGTCATGAGAAAGGGGCGTTTACCGGCGCGGTGACCAGTAGACCGGGTCGCTTTGAAATGGCGGAAGGTGGCACGATCTTTTTGGATGAGATCGGCGACATGCCCTTACACATGCAAGTAAAACTATTGCGCGTGTTGCAAGAGCGAACGTTTGAGCGAGTAGGAGGAAACAAAACCTTGAATGCCGATGTTCGTGTTATAGCCGCAACCCACCAAAACCTTGAAACAATGATTGAAGAGGGCACGTTTCGAGAAGATCTTTATTATCGAATTAATGTATTCCCTCTCGAAATGCCTCCACTACGAGAACGTACAGAAGATATACCACTGTTACTCAATGAACTGGTGTCTCGCATTGAAACTGAAAAACGCGGCTCTATTCGCTTCAACTCAACGGCGATTATGGCGTTGTGTCGACATGACTTTCCCGGCAACGTACGGGAGATGGCAAATTTGGTAGAGCGCCTCGTTATTACACATCCATATGGCGTAATAGGCGTATCTGATTTACCAAAACGTTTTCGTCATGTAGATGACTTAGACGAGAATATGGTACTACCCGATACGGGTAACGGTGAAAATGGTGTGCCTGGATTTGTAAATATGGATACCCCAGCACTATTGCCAGTAAGCGGTATCGACCTAAAAGAATATCTAAGCAATTTAGAGTGTAATTTAATTCGCCAAGCGTTAGATGATTGTAATGGCGTTGTGGCAAGAGCCGCAGAAAAGTTACGTATCCGCCGAACCACACTTGTGGAAAAAATGCGTAAATACGATTTGCATCGCGTTGCATCATAGCCCTAAAGGCAACGGTAGGCAGTGAATATTGTTTTACGCGCTTTATAATCTATTAATTCCCACAAAGATTAACCTTACAATAAGCCCATTAATCAATATCTCCCGTCAGAAACGTCTGAGGCAAGGACGCCGAAGTCGAGCTAGCATGGATGCTGCTTTTTGCGATTTCTGACGGGAGATATTGATTAATGGGCGCTCTCAATCAAAACAATACTGCCTTCCATCAAAAAATAAACCTCCCCAATTTACAAAGTTACGCTGAAAAACTCGCCAAATCTTTGACCACTAATTTGGTTATCCCACCTAACTCACTGAAAAAAATCCAGAAATCAAACCTGGCCTAGCCCTTGCAGTAAACACAATAACTGTTTTATAGGTGTCATTAAATTAACGGCTAGGGTCATGACATGGTTGCATACGCAGAAAACCAAAATACAGAATTTGAATCAGACTTACACGAAACACTGGCTCTTTTTCAAAGCCTTTCAGAGAAACTAACCGTCTCCTATCACGAACTGGAAGGTCGGGTAACTGAACTGAAAGATGAGCTTGAAGAATCCGATACCGCACTTTCTCAAGAAGTCTCACATAAAAAGAAGTTAGAGACGCGGGTGGATTCGATTCTTAGTGCGATGCCAGTTGGTGTAGTGATTCTAGATGGCGCCGGTGAAGTGACCGAAGCCAACAGCGCAGCAAGGAATATCTTAGGAGACCCACTAGAAGGGCAATCATGGATATCAATTATTCACCGCTGTTTTTCACCAACAATGGCCGACGGTCACGAAATATCCCTGAAAAATGGCCGTTTTGTTAGCCTTGCGACACAGTCTATAGCGAATGAACCGGGGCAAATTATTGTCATAAATGATTTGACTGAAACCCGAGCGTTGCAAAAGAAAGTCAATCATAACCTCAAATTATCTGAAATGGGAAAGATGACTGCGTCATTGGCTCATCAAATTAGAACACCACTATCGACGGCCCTGCTTTATGCCGATCACCTCTCGGGTAAAACGCTAGATGAAGAACGTCAGCAACGTTATGCAGGAAAGCTCAAAGACCGTTTGCTGCAGCTAGAGAGTCAGGTTAATGACATGTTGATTTTTTCTAAAGGCGGCATCGTTATTGAAAACAAGGTTGATGTAAATTGGTTCCTACAAGAATTGGTACGCCGCTACTCTGAATTGGCACATCAACAGGGCGTGGTGTTGGCCGCTCAACCGTTTACAACACCCGTTTCGTTGAAATGTAATATTGATTTATTGGCGAGTGCCTATGGAAATCTCATTGAAAATGCCCTGCACGCACTATCTAACCGATCCGATCATACTGTTCCCGTCAAAAAAGTTTCGTTAGCGGCAAAGCTGGATCGCCATGGTCGAATTATTATTGCGGTATTGGATAACGGTGGCGGAATTGACGAGGAGATTCTGAATAATGTTTGGGAACCATTCTTTACCACAAAGTCAACAGGAACGGGTTTGGGGTTGGCTGTTGTGAACTTGATTGCTAAGTCTCATGGTGCTGAGCACAAAATTAAAAACCGAATTGATGAAAATGGTCAGGCAATAGGGCTTTCTATTGCAATAGCGTTTCCTGTGATTGTAGATACAGTGCCTGAAAATGTACTGAATATTCATAAAAAATCCAATGTAAGTGGCGGTGTAATTCCGAAGGTTGCACCAGCGATTGCGGTTGGTTAGTTTTTTGTTAAACGATTTGTCTGGTCTGTTGATTTAAAAGTTTGGAGAATGAACGATGCAAAATACACTTGTGATGGTCGTAGAAGATGACGTGAATTTGCGAGAAGCCATTGTTGACACATTGGAAATGGATGATATATCAGTGATCCAGGCGTCAGACGGCGAAGAAGCATTGATGTTGTTGAGACAGAACAATGTTTCTTTAGTGGTATCCGATGTCAATATGCCTCGTTTAGACGGTTACCAATTGCTACGAAGAATGGCAACAGAGTGGCCAGAGTTACCGGTGTTAATTATGACTGCGTATGGCAGCATTTCTAATGCAGTGGAAGCAATTCAAAATGGCGCTATTGACTATATGGAAAAGCCATTTTCTACTCAGACCTTACTGGGAAGCGTTCGACGACATCTACCAGTAGAAAAGCCTGAAAATAGCGATGACCCGGTAGCGGTAGATCCAGAGACCGTTCGTTTGTTCCAATTGGCAAAAAAGGTTGCTAATACAGATTCTACCGTGATGATAATGGGAGAAAGCGGCACAGGTAAAGAGGTGTTAGCCCGTTTCATTCATAATAATTCAGGCCGATCGGAGCCATTAATTGTGCAGCAATTCCTGAAAATATGATGGAAGCCATATTATTTGGTCATGAAAAAGGGGCTTTTACAGGAGCCCATCAAAGTCATGCAGGAAAGTTTGAGTTAGCGAACGGCGGTACGTTGCTGTTAGATGAAATCTCTGAAATGGATGTGAATCTGCAGGCAAAGCTATTGCGAGTATTACAAGAGCGCGAAGTAGAACGTATCGGTGGCAAAAAAATGATTCCATTGGATGTTCGTGTCTTAGCGACAACTAACCGAAATTTGAAAGAGTCTGTTGAAGATGGCTCGTTTCGCGAAGATTTGTTTTATCGATTAAATGTATTCCCTTTGCGCTGGAAGCCTTTGCGTGAAAGAAAGGGAGACATTGTTCCATTAGCCGAGCGTATTCTGTTGGATAAGTATTCTGTTTCTACTGCGGCGTCAAAAAATAGACACATGCCTGCATCCTGGATTCTAGAAGAAGCTGCGCAGCGACGACTTATGGCGCATCAATGGCCAGGTAATATTCGTGAACTTGATAATGTCATGCAGCGAGCCATGATTTTAGCAAGTGGTGGGGTTATTACCGAAGAAGATATTTTTATTCCGGAAGATGATTTGCCATTTCAGACAGCAGTTAATGCAACCTCAAATATACGTACAGGTATGGGGGGCGCAAACGTTTCAACAATGGATGGGGGACCACTGCATGCCGTTCCTGCAGCCACTGGACTGGGTGAGGATTTAAAGCAACGTGAGTTTGAAGTGATATTGGAAACCTTAAGGGAAGAAGGGGGAAGTAAGAAGAATACGGCTAGCAAGTTGGGTATAAGCCCTAGAACATTACGTTATAAATTAGCACGAATGAGAGAGTCCGGAATTGATTTTGAAGTAGCTTAAGGGTTGTGGCACGGATATTGAAACTATCTAGTTAAGCATCAATAAACTGTAAGTTTTTTGACACACGTAACCAGAGCGGTGAATGAGATGGATGTATCCACAAAGATGAATAGTATGCTT
>MAAC01013347.1_pt1 | contig 18173 bp, 13 predicted proteins | sample 1115981 | NCBI WGS metagenome assembly MAAC01 (sample SAMN04961126, study PRJNA320927) | seawater metagenome | isolation source: sample BD02T64 sea water enriched with oil for 64 days | place: USA:Gulf of Mexico | collected 2013-07-27 | reverse complement strand
TAACCGGAAATACTACTGATTATTATCCAGATTCATTACAAAGTAACATTGAATCGTTAAACGATCGTATCTATGAAACCGTCAATAACGGCGTTTACCGCGCAGGATTTGCAACAACACAAGTAGCCTATGAAAAAGCCTACTATGCGTTGTTTGATTCTTTGGGGTGGATAGAAGGCATCTTATCGCAACACCGATATTTAGCGGGAGAACAGATTACTGAAGCAGACTGGCGCTTGTTTACGACATTAATTCGTTTTGATGCGGTATATTTTGGTCATTTCAAATGTAACCATCAAGCATTAAAAGATTACCCAAATATTAGCAATTATATTCGAGAGTTATACCAATTCCCAGGAGTGGCCGATACGGTGAACCTTGAGCATATAAAAACACATTATTATGCCAGCCACCTCTCCATTAACCCCACGGGCGTTGTTCCTTTAGGGCCAGAACAAGATTTTGCAGCACCACATAATCGGGGGTAATTATCACTCGGATAAAATGGGTAAGCAATCGACTAAATAGATTGCTTACCCAAAGCACTAATTAGAAAGCACCGTTTTCATCTTTTCTATTAGAATATCGATGTTAATCGGTTTCGCGATAAAATCGTTCGCCCCCAGCCCTTTACATCGCTCTTCTTCATTATTCTTGTCATTAGCAGTGACGGCGATAATGGGAATATCGCTCCAAAGTTCATCTTCGCGAATTTGTTTAATCGCCTCAAAACCATCCATGACAGGCATCATCATATCCATCAAAACAATATCAGGATTAGCATTGGCCTTTAATTTGTCTATCGCCTCTTGGCCGTGTTGAGCAATCACAAAATCAAAATCGAACTGTTCCAAGGCAGACATCATGGTGAATACGTTGCGTGCATCATCCTCAACCAATAGTATTGTTTTCTTGCATAACTGTTGATTATTGTTAATGGTATCTAACGTAGGTTTAGCAATGCTATTACTGCGTTCTTGAGTACTATGTACCGCAGGACGACTATGCATCACAGCGCGACCATCTACCGCAGGGAAAGGTACAGGAGCATCGGCCACCGGCGCATCCAACGGTGTAGCAAAGTTCGGCGATGGAACCTTAAGATGCATAGGAAAATCGATAGCAAAGCAGCTACCGCTACCTAGTGTTGACTCCACATGAATTCTCCCTCCTAATAACCGAATCATATTTCGGGAGATATTTAACCCCAACCCAGTCCCCCCAAAACGGCGACTGGTTGAGTTATCTTCCTGTTGAAAAGCTTCAAATATAATTTGTAAATTCTCCGGTTTTATACCCATACCGGTATCAGAAACACTGAGCCTAAGGGTCTCTGAATTTAACATTTTAACATCAATATCAACCTTACCTTCTTGAGTAAACTTAACGGCGTTAGAGACAAGGTTTCGTATTATCTGACCCAATCGCGTTTCGTCAGTTTGAATCGTAACAGGTATGGAATTTTCAACTGTTGTCGTCAACGTGAGGCCTTTAGCATCTGTCAAAGGGGTTAGCTGACCGGATAAAAGTTTAAGGGTGTTGCGTAATTCGAATGGGCGAACCTCTATGCTTATTTTACCTGCCTCCACCTTAGCCAAATCTAAGATATCATCAATCAAGGTTAATAGATCGTCACCGCTACGATTAATGATTTGGGCAGATTCAATTTGTCGCGGTGACATATTCTCATTTTTCTTTTCCGCTAACATTTTGGATAATACAATGATGGAGTTCAATGGTGAACGAAGCTCATGGGTCATATTTGATAAAAAATCACTCTTGGCTTGGTTCGCTGTTTCTGCGACCTCTTTGGCAAGTTGGATGTCTTTTTCCGCCTGCTTCATTAACGTAATATCTTGGGTAACAATAATTTCCTCTTGAGCAGAATACTGGTGGTGCTGAACAACAAAATAGCGCGTATTGCCCCTCTGGTCTTGTATTTTCAACGGACATTCAAAACTTGCTTCTGCCTCAAACAGCTGTAGTGTTCCCACATCTTTTTCAAGGCATTTCATAATGGAAAATCCCAAAACCAAAGGCCTGGGTCGCCCATACCAACAAGTCCAGTTGTAAAACAACCCGCTTAGAGCGAATCACTTGCATGATGGCATTAATCCGCATCAAAAAAAGATGGGCAGGATCATCTTTAAATAATAAATCCAGCGCACCCACTTCTAAGGCTATTTCCGTCACTTCTTTTCGCTGGGAAAACATCACCATGGCGAAATCAACACTCTGATCACTATTCAATGCTTTACACAATTCATCACCGTTACCATCGGGCATATAGAAATCAATAATGGCTAACACAGGACTCTCTTGATGAGCCAATTTAAGCGCATCGTTGTACCCAGACGCTTCAACGACACAGTATCCTGCCTCCCTCAATAAACTGGAGTAGCGTACACGTACGGTAGCGGAATCATCTACAAGAAGAATACATTCATTACGTCGCTCCTCTATCGCTGCCGCATCCACTTCCTTAGGCGCTGTGACCACCGTTTTTTGTTCAACGGTGGCTATAAATTTCTCCATTCGTTGAGGCAGTAAACGTGCAACAACCAGCTCCCATGCCGCTTCATCGGGCCTTTCGGTGAAAATCATAATCGCGATACTTGAGAAACGGCGATCTGCTTTGATTTTACGTAGCAAACTCTCGCCACTCATTGAAGGTAAAACCCAATCCAATAAAATAGCAGAATACGGCCTGCACTCTAGGCTCTGCTCCAACAAATCCCAAGCACTTTCTGCACTAACCGCAGGGTCGCATTCTAAACCCCGCTGAATTAATTTGTCGATACAGACGGCTCGCATGGTGGCACTGTCTTCTACAACGAGAACACGATGTACCTCAGTATTCGGGGGGGTCATCGCTCATCCTCCTGATGATAGATCTTTCCCAATGGGTGTTGTGGATAAAGGGAAAGTACTTTGCTGAGTTCTTGTTGCGCAGCATCGCGTAGCCCTTTGGACCGTAAACCTAATGCTAATATAGCGTGCAGATCCGCTTGTTCCTTTTTCGAAAGCGAATTTATTGCTGCCTTTTTATCGTTTTCAACCAACGCTTGCTCAGCGGTTTCCATCGCGTGTAAATCTTGCCCTTGATTGGCATACAATTGACCAAGTGCGTAAAGAGCCTTTAGCGCATCAGATGGGAACTCAGTCTGAAATCGTTGGTATAACGAGATGGCTTTCGAGTAATGCTTATCATCCGCAGCAGCCTTGGCTTGACGTAATAGCTCCGCCTTTTTATCGTTGGTCGATTGCGGTGGTTCCCACCTTGGCATAGGTTGTTTTGATATAGATTGTTTTGATATAGATTGTCTTGATATAGATGATGGCTTGGCTTTCAAACCATGGTTTTTTTTCTTTGATTCAGTGACAATCTCTTTATGGCGAAATACAAAAAAATCACCCAATACCTGCGACGCGAAGACCTCTCTGCAACGCGGTGCCTCTGTACTATCGACAATCATCCAACCGTCCGGTGAAAGGTGCTTTCTTAGTATATTTAACGCATCTCTCGTATGCGCTTCATCAAGATAAATCAACAGATTATTGAAAAAAATCACATCAAATGATGCGCTAACTTTATCCAGACCATTGAAAATATTATGAGCATAAAATTCAACAGACCGCCGTATTCGATCACTAAGTTGATACCGTTTATCGCCAATCGCGGTAAAGTATCGCTGTTGATATTCTGCGCTTGTTCGTCGAAAATCATATTCTGTATAAATACCGCTTTGTGCTTTTTGAATGCATTGTGTTGATATATCAACACCGAAGATACGAATATTATCAAGATTAACGCCATTGCTTTGCGATAACATCGCAAAACTAAAAGCCTCTTCCCCTGCTGCACAAGGTAAGCTAAGGATGCGAGGTGTCTTTCCTTTTTTAATCATCGGTTGGACAACGTCATTAATCACACAAGTCATTTGTGATTGATAACGAAAGAAAAAGGATTCATTAGTAACCACACGTTCAATAAAAGGCGCGGGGGCGATTTGGTTGGACAACAGGCCTTGAGTTAATTCCTCAGTTGTCACTCCCATATGGTAAGCCGTTTCAACTAAGGCTTGTTGGATATTACCTTGAGTTTCAGGAGTCACCACAAAACCTATTTCACTATTAATCCAGCGGTAAAGGGCTGACATTAACCTCCCTCCCGTATTGGCATGTTGTGCATCCAGCGTTCCATCATCACGGTTAATTGATTGGGCATATAGCCGGTATGGGAGCTAATCGCTTTGCGGGTATTTTTTGGCATCGAATCGATTAAAGCGCTCCTCGAATCTTGAGTCAGTACCTTACCACCACAACGGATAATATCTTTGGCTCCCTTTGCACCGTCCGCTCCCATGCCCGTAAGTACGATGCCAAGCAGGCGCTCTGAAAAATACTCCGCAAACTGGCTAAATAGAAAATCAATATTGGGTGTAAATATTTGCCCCCCCGGCGGTGTAGATACATCGAATCGACCACCAACCGTTAATCCCAAGTTGCGTCCCGCCGTGCATTTCACAGCGATCTTTAGCCAGCTGCGTTGGTACCCCGACCTCATCTTCTAGCCAGGATGCAAAATCACCCGAAAAACCCGGTTCAATATGTTGGCATATGACTATTGGGCACGCCGGAACATCAGTGAGTTTTCCCAATAAAAGTGCTAACGTGGAGGGCCCCCCGGTAGAACAACCGATAACAATCACTTGCGATGAGGTTGACGAACGCTGTGGGGGGGCACGTTGAAGACTACGTGCAGGGTGCGTGTATATACTTCGTTCTAGTCCCGATAATTCTAAGTTGCTAAGGCTCTTCAACTTACTCAACAAACGGGCCCCGCTTTCTCTTAATTGTTCAGACGATACGGAACTACCAGGTTTAAATGGCAAGGTGGGGGTCTGTACATAATCTAACGCTCCAGCATTAAGGGCGGAAAAAATGAAGCTCATATTCATCGTAACCGTTGCCGTCACAATCAATATTCGTGTCTTTGGCCAATGTTGAATAATTTTTTGGGTAGCAGTCACCCCTCCCATATTGGGCATATGGATATCCATTAATACAATATCCGCGGTCATGCGCTGAAAAAAATCGACCGCTTTTTTACCATCATTAACAGATCCAATCACCTGGTAGCGTGAGTCTGTTTCCAAAATCGCTTGCAACACAGCGGTAAGCATGGGGGAATCATTTACAATGAGTACTCTGATATTATCAGCAAGAGATGTCGTCAATGGAGGTAACTGACCTGAATTATTCATAGCGTTTGTTCAGGCACAGTAAATGCGTCGATGTCTTCGCTATCAATCAGCCGCAATATCGTCTGGATCATTTCTTCCGTATCGAATTCCGATTTAACCACATACTCATTAGCGCCAGCGGTTAGTGCTGCTTGTTTATCCTCAACGCGGTCTTTGTAAGAAACAACGATGATAGGCAATTGTGCGAATTTATCTTCACCACGAACTTTCTCAATCATCTCGATACCATTCATTCGGGGCATATCAATATCACTGATAATAAGATCAAAATTATGGGTACGTATTTTATTAAAACCGTCGACACCATCAACCGCCGTGCTAACCTCAAATCCCGCCGATTCTAAAAAGTGTTTCTCTACTTCCCTAACGGTTTGCGAATCTTCCACTACCAGAATACGCGTGGGTGATTGATCTTCTGCTTGCAACTCATTACCACTACGCACACTATCCATGCGAGTAGCACTGTCCGATAACGTTTGGTAAAGATCCTTCATATCCACAATAAGTGCCATAGCGCCGTTGCGCAGTAACGACACACCGTCAATATTGGGTAATTTACCCAGGCGCTCGTCAAATCGGCGACGCACAATGGCTTGCTCTTCGATAACCTGCTCCACTACCAAGGCAATCGGCGAGGTATTCCCCAGTACCAACACATACTTTTCTTCCAACGTTTGTTTTAACGGTGCCAGTCCCATGAGATTGGCGAAACTAAAGAGTGGTAAGCTTTGATCATTGATGCGCACTGTCTCACGGCCTTCGTGAAGGCGAATGTCAGCAGGATTAATACGTTGGATATTCTCCAGATCATTTTCAGGAAAGGCATAGTGTTGTATACCAAAGAAGGGGTGCTTCCCTCCCTCTACTAACAAACATCGCGTAAGAGACAGTGATAACGGTAGCTCTAAGGTAAAATGTGTCCCCTGTCCAAATTGACTATCGACAGCTACCCGACCTCCCACCTTTTCCACACAGGACTTCACCACATCAAGGCCAACCCCTCGGCCCGATATATCGGTGACGGAAGATGCCATCGAGAACCCAGGAAGAAACAAGAACTGGTGTTGCTCAAAGAGATCCATGGCATCCCATCGCTCCTCGGTCGTATCACCACGGCTCAGCACCTTTTTCTTAACACCCTCCATATTGATACCGCTACCATCATCTTGAATATGGATTTGAATTTGAGCCCCCAACTGAATGGCACGAATGCTAATCCGCCCCATATGTGACTTTCCTGATTGCTGTCGTTGTTCCGATGGTTCGATACCGTGATCGATGGCATTTCGAATTAAATGCAAAATAGGAGCACTAACAGCTTCAAGTACACCACGATCAATTCTGGTTTGTTCTCCTTCCATCGTTAATTCACAGCTCTTTCCCAACTCTTTTGCAAGATCCCTTATCATCCGAGGATAGGACGAAAAAACGTTATCCAGTGCAACTAAACGAGCTGCACTGATTTGATCATCTAACTCTTCGGAGAGGAAGCGCATACGATTCTCTGTGCTATCCACGCAGTCCAAAGCTTCTGTCTGATTATTAATAATATGTTGGAGGGATTCGCTTAATCCATGAAGCCCTTCTCGCTCCAGTTGGCGCTGAAATTGTGACAACCCTTGAGCAACTTTACGCATCGCGGTACGCTGTGGATCAAAAGAGCTAACAGCAATAACCACTTCACCCGACAAGTTAAATAAGTTGTCCATGAGTCGTTCGTCGGTGCTTTTTTGATTCTTGGTTTGATTCTTGGTTTGATTCTTATTTTGATTCTTGTTTTGATCGTCAATTACACCGTTACTGGGGGCAGTACTATCTTCCGCTTTACTTGAGTCTCCCGTTTGTTGCTCACTGTTTACGTCGCTGCCTGTGTTGCTTTGACCATGATGAGCCGTACTATGAGGCACCTCTGGGTCACCTCCTTCCATATAATGTTGAACGATTTTTTCTAGCTTTTGATAGTCCGGTAGTGGTTGTTGCGCCAAACTCTGGGAAAGAATATTCTTAATCAAATCGATGGTATAGAGAGTAATATCAATCAGGATGGGGCGCTGCTTAATTTTTTTCTCTAACAGTGCATGGTAAATATCTTCCAAATGATGTGCTGTGTCCTTTATTTCATCAAATTGAATTGCCCGTGCCGCTCCTTTAATCGTATGGAATTCTCGCATTAATCCATTGAGGATTTCATTATCCTCTGGGGCTTTCTCAAGCGCCAACGTTAGTTCTGTGGCTCTTTGCAATTCACCGTCTAGCTCAGTTTGAAAAATGGCAAGAAAATCTGATTCGTTCATAATAAATATGGCGCCTTAGTTTAGCGAAATCGACGGTGGCGCATCCTGCTGATCCGAAGAAGAACATAGCGATAACATTGAGAGTTCTTGTTCTGATAACAGCTGGTCAATAAGTACCAACTGAATCATTTCCTCGTTACTCAAGATCATGCCCTGCAAATAGTCTGGGTGAACACCCTCCACGGTGATATTGCTACGGGTGACCAGTGCCTCATAATCTTCTATACGCTCCACGCCATCAATGATCACTGCGTACCGGTGTTGGTGTTGACGTACAATGATGAGTCGGCTTTGCTGAGTAAAATGACTACGTTCCATTTCAGCGTGATTGATAGGTGGCGGTGGTGATCGCCAGTGCCCTCCTAGTCGCTCCACAAGATCAATTACCGGTAAGAAATCCCCCCGTAAGTTGATACCGCCATAGATAAAGCCCGGCACATCAGGAATTAGCCGTATCGCCATCATTGGTAATAATTCATCAATGCGCTGCAAAGGAATCGCAAATCGACCATTGGATAAATGAAACGTTAATGATTCCACTGTAATTAGGTCCTAAAAGTAGCCACAGATTCTGCCAATTGATTGGCCATAATATTAATCTCAAACGCGGCTTTTACAGTTTCCTTAGCGGAAACGGCAACCATTTTACTGGATTCCGACAACTCCCCTACGCTTTGCTGAGCCTCAGTAGAAGCAACCGATTGTTCTTGAGCCCCGGCAGAAAGTTCCCCCATCTGGGATCGAATGGTATTGAGAGAATCATTGATATTGGAGAGGGTGGCCGTGGATTCTTGTACCCGATCAATGCCCGTACGAATTTCTTCTGAGGACTTATCCATGGCAACCACCGAATTTTCCGTTGCCCTCTGAATATCCCTGACTTTGCCTGTAATATCTCCAGCGGAGTCAATGGCTCGATCGGATAATCGTCGAATTTCATAGGCCACCACACTAAAGCCTTTCCCCATTTCTCCCGCCTTATTCGCCTCTATTGATGCGTTCATCGATAACAGGGTTGTTTGGTCAGCAACGACAGAAATAACACCGACCGCATCGTTAATACTGTCCATTTGGTCATTCAGGGATTTAATACGACCCGACGTTTGTTGCGTTGAATCTTTGATCAAACCCATGGAATCCAACAATTGGGTCGACTTGTCATTGCTAACACGCACATGATCTGAAACTTTTTCTGCATAATTATTAATATCACTGACAATACCCGACAGTCCTCCGGCGGTTCTTGCCATCTCACTCAATGTCGCTCGAAATTGATTGATAGAAGACGCCTGTTCATTGGCAGTGGAGGATTGTTGGTTAGCCGCTGCCTGAATTTCATTAACAGCGGACGTAATTTGCACGCTGGCATTTTTGCTACGTAACACCAACCCTTGTAAATTAATCCGCATGCGTTCAAAGGTATCCGCCAGCTGTCCAAGTTCATCTCGACTGTTGACACTGACAACTTGAGTTAAATCTCCAGAAGCGACTTGTTGCGCACCGATTAAGAGTTGATTAATGCCCGCCAGAATAGGCCTCGGTATCCATACCAACACCACTATGCCAATGAGCGTGCCTAAAATTGCCAGTAGTGATAAGTTATTCTGTGCGGACGTACTGAGATCGGCAAGATCAATTCCCATAACTTTCACTTGCCCCCAGCTTCGGGCTGATACCACTTCTGCGCTTGATAACAATTTATCACTGGTATCCTTTAAATTGTCGAGTTGACTCTTAATCTTTGCGTCAATCAGTGCCTTCGTTTGCGTAACCTTGTCGTTATTATTCGTGACCTCATTAAATATACCGACATACCTAACAAGGTTTTTACCCACGTTATCCATTTGTTGTGCTACGCGTTCATCTGTCGTGCGTGTGCGAATTTCCTTGGCTAACGCAATCGATCGATTAACAAAAACCCGCGATGCGTCGGCAAAGGATTTTTTATTGGTATCAAAATATTTTGCCGTTTGAATTTGCGCGTTTAATAATTCTTGCTGTAGGACACTCAGTAAAACGCCAATATTTACCAGCTCCACATTGTTCACAACCCCCTCATTGTTACTAGATTTACTCACCGATGAACTGTTAGCAATTATCTTTTTAGTGTTAATCCAGTAGTCACCAACAACCCCATCAGTAATCACAAGTATTTTGTCGATTTCACTCAATAAATTTTTCTTAAAACCCGTAATTTCTTTAATCTGTGCATCAATATCCTGACGGGCTTGTTTAATACTCTTTACTTGATGGAAAAACTGAGATTCATAGGTCTCAACAAGCTCCCCAATAGTTGCGAATTCAGCACCAATACTTTTTCCGGTGCTCTTTTCCAGAACCTCTGCTAACCTGGTGACCTCTTCCAGTTGCGTTCGAATATGAGCGGTATAACGCGTTACTCTATCCAACGACTCTTGTTCTTCTAAATAGGTAAAATCCTTTTCTGCATCACGTATTTTGTAGACCGTGGTTTTTATTTCTTCGGCCAGCTTCGCAATCTGTGATTGCTCTTTTGAAACCACAAGACTAATGTTCGATAACTCAACTAATGTTGAATAGCTATAATATCCCAAGAACGCGATCAACAGCGTTAGCAATAAGAATGCACCGGTCAATTTATTTTTAATAGACCAACCCATTGCCTGCGTTGTGGTACCACCAGCGCCTGAAACACTCGCCTGCTGTATTCCACTGCTTCTACTTTTACTATCTCTACTATTACTATCTCTACTATGACGACCTCGAAGCGTGCTGGCGGGAGAGGCACTGAAGGATTCACTTGTCATGCCCTCCTGGTCAGCACTCTCAATGGGGTGCCCACTGTTAACACCATCATGTTCAGGCATAACAAACCCACTGTCTTTTGAAGAATGGTTTTCACCGGGAGTTAAATCATCGTTACTCATGGTTAAATTCTCTGTGTTAGCCTATCGGCTATTTTGTAAATACACGATTATTCGTTGATACAACTAATGAGTTCAGCAAAATTCAATTTCGACACCCCTTTGCCCTCGTATTCGCTGACGGCTTCAACAAAGCGGGAGTGGTAGTGCTGTTGCTCGCCATCCCCGAGGGATTGCCATTCTGATAGCCCAGTGACTTTAACAATCGAATCGATGAGAAACCCGGCCAACTGACCGTCGCTGTCTTTCAGCACAAGTACACGCTGCTGATCATGAAGGGACTCTGCGGGAGGTAGCCCAATTGCTTGCCCCGTGTCCACCAACACCATTGGTTCGCCACGAATGCTAATAAGACCAATGACATGGCGCTTAATAGAAGGAATTGCAACGCCGCCGGTTACCGTTGCTATTTCATCCAACTCCTTCATGGATAAAGCAAAAATCTCGTTACCTAAAGAGAATAATAACCATTGTTCTTGTTCTAACGTGACCTCTCCTTTCACCTTCCCATAATGGGCAGCCATTTGATCCAATTGGCTTTGCGTTAAAAACGCTACATCAGTGCTAGTTTCCATCCTATTGATCCATGGCCCGCTATTAATGACTTACATTTAATGACTTACACTTAATGAGAAGCCGCCTCTATCTAGTAGGTTTAGTTGAGATCACGAATCTAGTCAAAAAACATTACTTTAGTCACAAGCTAAGCTAGGCTGAAGGGAGATGCCTGTTTTACTTGTAATACCTCCGTTGGGAAATTTCTATGGATGTTGGCCGGCCCTGTAGTGTACTAATCGTTGATGATACGCCCGAAAACCTCATTGCAATGGATTATATTCTTGATGGTTTGGAGCATGTCAATCTGGTCCATGCATCCTGTGGAGAGGAGGCCCTGCGTTGCGTGTTAAACCAACGCTTTGCCGTGATGTTGTTGGATCTCAATATGCCAGGAATGAACGGCTACGAAGTGGCGCAATTAGTATCAAGTAACCCTTACACTAAGTACTTACCCATTGTGATGGTAACAGCCCTTGGCCATTCGGAAGGCGAGGTGCTCAAGGCGTATCAAGCCGGCGCTGTCGATTACCTTGTTAAGCCCATTCAGAGCGACATTTTACTCAATAAAGTAAAACAGTTTGTAGAGTTATATAACGCTCACGAAAAGGCAGCCCAATCGTTACTGGATGTCGCTAATTTGCAAAAAGAGAAAGAGATCATTCTCAATGCAGCCGGCGAAGGTATTGTCAAAATAAACGGCCATGGGGAAATAGAATACGCAAACAATAAGGCGATCGATATACTTCAGACCAACACCGAGGCCTTGATAAACAGTCATTTCGATCAATGGTTTGTCAATGAGAATAGCAGTAATGTTTTTGCTCCGTTATATGAGCAATTAGCCCTCACAAAAAAAGATCAACGGTATCGACTAGATGTATTATTAATTAATGAATGCAAGGTGCCTATCGAGGCGATCTGTACCTTTACCGAAAATACGCATGCAGCCACGGTCTCAGTCATCGTATTATTTCAAGATATCTCTGATCGTTTAGCAATGGAGAATCGACTGATTCGTTTGGCAAATTATGACCCTCTCACAGGCCTAAGTAATCGCGCATATTTCCAAGACAGCTTGTTTCGTGCGATTGGTCGTGCAAAGCGCAATGGATCCAAGCTTGCGCTCTATACCATCGACCTAGATCGCTTTAAACAAGTGAACGATACTTTGGGCCATGACATGGGGGACGCATTACTAAAAGAGGTGTCCAGCCGCTTACAAGCCTCGTTACGGGAAATTGACGTTATATCACGATTAGGGGGGGATGAGTTCTCGGTAATCATTGAGGATCTTGACGGTGATAAAGCCAGTGGCGGTGCTATTGCTGCAAAAATAGTATCTCAGCTGGCGATACCCTATATTCTAACGTCAAGTAATGGTGACACGAAAGAGCTTGTGGTGGAATGTAGCGTTGGGGTCGCATTTTGCGACGCAGGCAACATGGACGCCCCAGCCTTAGTCAAAGCATCCGACCTGGCACTATATGCGGCGAAAGACGCAGGTAGAAATACCTACCGTATATTTGTCGAGAGGATGTCAGAACATTCTAAACAGCATGCGACCATTGAACAACAACTACGTAAGACCATCACAGACAAGGGGTTGACGCTACATTATCAACCACAGGTATGTCTGTCACAAAAACGCATTACTGGATTCGAGGCACTGGTTCGTTGGTTTCCCGATGACCCTAATATTCCACCGGTGCCCCCTACTATATTTATCCCCATTGCGGAACAAACTCGCCTTATCCACAGTTTAGGAGAGCTGGTTTTATACCAGGCATGCCAGCAATTGAAAAATTGGTATTCTTTCTTTCAACAGCATGATTTAACGTTATCAGTAAACCTCTCCGCTAGACAACTCAGCGTACCCAACTTCATCGATGTGATTGACCGTATTACCGGCGACTTTGCATTTGAACATCACCGCATGGTCTTTGAAATAACGGAAACTGCGGTTCTGGATAATGGCAATAGCACCATTGATACGCTAATAGCAATTAAAGAGCGAGGTTTTGGGTTATCGCTTGATGATTTTGGCACAGGATATTCTTCCCTCAGCTATCTCCAAAAATTGCCCATTGATTGTTTAAAGATAGACCGCTGTTTTATTCAAGAAATGAATCACAACCAAAAAAAACATGCTTTGGTGAAAGCCATTATGGCCATCGCAAAAACCTTTTCACTAGAGGTAGTAGCGGAAGGTGTAGAAAGCCAGGCAGAACTGGAATGTTTAATTGGCTTAAACTGCGATAAAATACAAGGCTATTATTTCAGCAAGCCTATCCCGCCTTCAAAGGTCAAGGAACTCGTGAATGATATGTTTCATCAAGGATCTCAGTTTGTATTAAAAACGGGGTAACTAATAAGATTGCTTATCCAGCGCGCTAATTAGTGAATCCAACTTTTTTTCCAAAATTTTATTATGCGCTAATATCTCAGCATTTTGCTTTCTTAGTTCTCTATTTTTAACATTGGTATCCGCAAAACCTAACACTCGATCTGCGATCTGAGCACCAATAAAACCCACAATCCCCACACCAACGTAAAACATCATCGCCACAACGGTTCTACCGCCTAAAGAAACTGGGAAGTGGTCACCAAACCCTATGGTAGAAGCTGACATTTGTAATGTCCAAAACGCATCCTCATAACTGGTAATATTAGCATCAGAAACATCAATTTCGAACCACAATAAAACACCAGACATCAACGCTATCACACTGTATAAAATGGCAACCGCTATTAACGCCAAAAAACCTGCACTGTAGTTTTTAATATCAAATTCATCGGTTTTATACACCCTATTTGATAGTTTCTTAGCATTTTTAAGCCTTTCTGTTTTATTCAATTTACATTCCCATCTTTCTTATGAGTGCTCTTATGACTGCTATGTTGACTGCCTTCATTACTCACCAGGCATACAGTACTTATTATAAGCGATCCATCTTATCAAGCTAACGCTGTATCGGGATAGCTTTTCTTACCCATCCTGATGCTGGCATACCCTAAGTATTCGACAGATGCTCACTAAGTATCCTGCTCAACTCTTTCTTATTCAAGGGTTTCGTTAGAAACCCTTGGCACCCTGCATTGAGTATTCGATTAATTTCTTCCTGATCGGTTTCAGCAGTTAAGGCATATATTGGCATACTATATCTTTTTCTTCTTAAATAATCCGTAGCCTCAATGCCACTTCGGTTTGGCATATTGATATCCATCAATATTAAATCTGGAAGCTCATCATCACAATAATCACAAGCTTCGACACCATCATTTGCAATCACAACACCAAGCCCCAGCTTCTTTAATAGTCGCTCAATAAGCTTTTGATTCACAATATTGTCCTCCGCCAATAATACCGTGCCACTAAGCGAGTAAACGATGGATACATCTCCCTTTCTACCTTTATTCTGTTTCTTATCTAATGAAGATTTACTCACCCAACGAACATCACTTGGCAAGCCACTTCCTGTCACCAACGTAAATACACTGCCTTTTCCAACCTTGCTTTCAACGGTAATATCTCCCCCCATCAATAACGCAAGCTTTCTAGAAAGAACCAGCCCCAGCCCCGCATCAGAGTGCACTCCATCTCCACGAGAAAACATATCAAACAAATAGCGTAATCTACTTCTCGATATTCCGACACCTGTATCTATAACAGAAAACCTAAGCTGCTCAATGCCAGCATCCCACTCAAGACGCAAAACCACCCCTCCGTCGGGGCAAAAACTAATAGCATTATCACACAAATTATCTAGTATCTGCACAATCCTAGTTGGATCGCCAATAATCTTACTAGGTACTGTCGACTGATAGTTAACCTCAAAATTTAACCCTAACGACGTTGCTTTTTTTAAAAACTTTCTATTCACACTGTCTACAATAGAAACTACATCAACCTCAATACTTTCTATACTGAACTTTTCAGCATCAATTTTTGAATAATCCAAAATATCATTAACTAGCTTTAACAATGAATTGCTATTATTAACAATAATATCAATCCATTCACGCCTATCGTTATCATCACCTTCATTACTTTCTAATAGCTCTCCGTAACCAATAATAGCGGTAAGTGGAGTCCGTATATGATGACTCATCATGGATAGAAACTGATTTGCAGTGCCCATAACTTGCTGGGCTATATCATTCTTTATGCGTTCATTTTCTCTTTCAGAAATCGCCTTTAACTTATTAAATAATTCTGTATTATCCGTTAAACTACCCTCCACATGTGAAGGCAACCCAACATTATCAAAAACCATTTTGGCGGAATGAAGCATATGCGATGGTTTATCACCAGCAGAAAGGATCATTGAATTTTCCACCACATCACCTCTGCGCATAATCTCATAATCAGAAAAACCGCCAACAAACATAGATTTCGATATTTTCAAATTATAGTTTTTAATTTGAGAAATCCCAGAAAACCCAAACACTTTAATAAATGCCATATTAGCCGAAGTAACACGTCCGTCCATAGACATTCTATAAAGCCCTTGGAGTGAATTATTAAATATCGATTGATATTTTCTAAGATTATTAAATTTCTCTTTCCTTGAACGTAAAGCCAGCTCTTGACCTAACTTGACTCTATTAGCCAATGCAAGCGAAAGTATTGTCGCTTCAAAAACAATACTAAGGGGCAATATAATTTCAGCCACTGCATTTAACGCAACAAAACCAGAAAAAACGATACTATTAAAAAATGTACCTACAATTAATGGTAACCATGAAAAAACATAGAATTTACCATTTTCATTACCTTTCATCCAACTGTAGAAGCCTACCCAAATTACAAAAGGCGCCAGAATTGCTGGTGTAATAGCGGTAAACTTAACCACAAATGATCCGTCAAAATATTGAGATAACGCCAGGTTTATAACAAACAGTAAAAGCAACAAATCTACCACACGATTTATCACCGGGTGTCGCTGCTTAAGATCTAAAAAAGAACGCATAAATAACATCACTGCCATATATAAACACCACAGAATTGCGGCAATTGATTTTACCGTTATCAGTCCATAAATATACGGGGCATGTAAAACCCCATGACCAGAATGCATAAGTACAAACGTCGACGTCACCACAAGATACCCGGCATAATAGATATAACTTATATCTCTTACCGTTAAATAAATAAATAAATTATAAAAAACTAACACCAACATACTTCCGTAGAAGAACCCATAAAAAAACTCTTCGACAGCGACTTTTTGAACAAATAATCCAGGTTCCCACAATGTCACTGGCAAGTACAATGACGCACGCGGATGTCTGATTTTCAAATATAATGTAATCTTTTCTTTTGCATTAATCATCACAGGAAAAACACTATTCACATGATAAATTTCACGCTCATTAAAAGGCCTTCTTGTGTCGGCTGTCTTTACCTCGTAACCACCCTTAGAGTCAGGCACATAGAGTTCCGCAACATCCAATAACGCCCTTCCAATTTCTAGGTACCATTCTTCATTTCCCCCTACAACCCCCTCTATGTTTATTTCCAACCAAAAGGTATACGGAGTTATCCCCAAGTTGGGTATTTCCTCCCTATTGCTAACAAACCGATGATTATCGCTACCTCTAACCTGCTCAATAGTCAGCTCCCCCGCTTTATCCTCCAAAATCCGTAATTTGGGGCCAAGTTCATAACGACCACTTTCTAAAACCTGAACAAACTCACCAGACTCACCAGACTCATGACTTATAGCTGATGAACATGTAACAATGAGCCAAAATAGAAGAGATACTCTAGAAAACATCAGGAAAAACAATGTAAAGCGAGCATTGTTGGAATCAGCAAAACCTGTGACCTTTTTGAGCTATCGACCTTATGAAGTGTAGGCCACCCAACCACTAGTCACAATCAACAAGCTCATAAACAGCATAGATTCCAATTAATGCCCCTTAGTCCGCGCCAACACTAAAAAACAAGCAGCAGAAATACCGGCAGCCCCAAACACCATACACATCACCATAATTTGATATCTTGCAGCAATAAGAGGGGGTACATCCGATAAAATCTGACCTGTCATCATACCTGGTATAGAAACAAGGCCTACCGCCAGCAAAGAGTTAACAACAGGAATTAATGATGCTTGGAAGGCTATTCTCTTGGCCTCTTGGTACAACACGCCCCGTTCCAATTCTGCATAAAGCCTCTCTGCCGCCAAACTCACACTATTCATTGAACTGGCAAAAATCATTCCCGCTAGCGGCACTATATATTGAGGAGAATACCAAGGGCTAAGATGCAAAACTCCCTGTGTGACAAACAAAAGAGAAATAAAGCCCCCTAAAGCAATTGAACATAATGCTTGGACATACAGCTTCTTTCGCTGAACCTTTACAGTACCCAGCGCAATCCAACTGGATGAAAAAACCATAATTGCTAAGATTGCAATAATAACAATGGAACTGTTGGTTTCAAAAATAGCGGTTAGAAAGTACCCCACCAACAACAATTGCCCTAGCATCCGTGCAATGGCATATAAGGTGTATTTGGTATTCAAAGACCAAGCAAAAATAACCCCCACAACAATCAACACGGGAATAAAGGCCATCATCAAATTGCTCAGGGGTATTATTTGGACAGAACTATTCATTAACTCCGCCTGTTACAACCGCATACGAATGTCTATGTTCTTTACTTATGTTCTCTATTTTTAGCTTGGCTTATTCACCGATTGCCCTGTGTTCTTAAGCAAATCCAGGTAATCCTTCCACTCAACATCATTCTCAATCACCATTTCAATAGGGTATTGCTCATGACCAAACAACGCCTTGTTGATTTGCTCCTGCAACAGAGCGATATCAGAACAATAAGCGGACCACTCTTTTACACCGTTATGTAGAAATATCTTATAAAAAATGCACAGTGCATCTTTCTCTAATACGGTAAATATGGCTTCTTCAAACGTAGCCATACTTTTGATAATGTCTCGCTCTGGCATCCCACTATTTTCATCGGGCACATAATCCCACGTAATACGCAGAATATTGGGATGGCTTTTCACTCCCACCAAATGACCCAAATGGCCTCTCCCACGAATAAGTACTGGAAAACCATCATCTTTGCCTTCTGCGGCAAACCAGCGATCATCTATCTCTATCATTTATCACTACCTTTATTCAAA
>MAAC01006787.1_pt1 | contig 18189 bp, 16 predicted proteins | sample 1115981 | NCBI WGS metagenome assembly MAAC01 (sample SAMN04961126, study PRJNA320927) | seawater metagenome | isolation source: sample BD02T64 sea water enriched with oil for 64 days | place: USA:Gulf of Mexico | collected 2013-07-27 | reverse complement strand
AGCACCTACGCGAGATTGCGATCGATACCAACTCGCGATACCGCACCGATGCGATGAGCCTGATGAGCACGATTGACGAATCGTTACTGGTCGATACAACCTTGCGAGACTTGCTCAGCTCGCCCGAGCTGGCGATCCGGATCGAAGCGTATGAGAGCTTGATGGAGCGTGCCCAACGATCACGCAAGGCACAGCTCCGCAGACGGGTTCAAACGAACGCTGATGGGCGGGGTGTGAGTGAAACCCAAATTGATATGCTCTCACGCGTATGGGTGCCGATGGACCCGCTTCGCGGCGTAGGGCGTGAGCTTATTGAGGGTAAGTTTTTCCTTGACATCGTGCCTTATGGCGAGCCTTTGATTTATATCACCCAGCAGAACGAGCCTCGGATCGTGCTCTTTGGCGAGGGGCTTGCGCTCAAGAAGCCATTGCTCGCTTCGGCCTGGTCAGATCGGTTGATGCTGGTCGCAGAAGATGTGAACACCCCGATTCGGTTGTATTTTCGTGACGATCAGAACCACACAACACTGACAATCAATGAGGTGCCCGAGTCTCTCCCTAAGCTCATCAAGTTGATGGCCCATACCCCCACGCCTGAAGACCCGCGTGCCGGGTTGAGTATGTCATACTCGATGGTCGTTGGTGCGCTCTACAGCATCTATAACGACAATGGCGTGCTCGCGGCGTTCACTACCGAAGAAGATCGCTTGCTCGCCGACCTGCTTACATCCGCTAGGACCGAAGATGTGACGATGCGACCTGAAACGAGCGCAGACCAAGCTGTGCTGGTGCCTGTCGATGATCCCTCTGCACCAGTGCGAGGCGAGAACGAAGCGGTGCGTCGTGTTCGCCGAACACTTTTGGTGCCTGTGAATCCGGTCGCTACAGAACCTGCCGTACCAGAATCTGAGACTGGTTCAACGGGTGGTCGCAAAGAGTAAGCTCACCATCGAAAGTACAGCGAACATATTGCCATTTGGTTGAATGAGGGCTTCGCAGCAGAAAAAATGCCGCTTCAGTCGCGCTGCGCGTGCTCTCACATCCCCATAGGTGCGGCAATGGCGTATGAGAAGCAGGTTCTATCGGTGGGATTGGGCTTGGGTAGCAAGGATTTGGACACGATCAGCAAGCGTGGCGATGGCATGGTCGGTGCCCTCGGCGAGCAGCTCGTCGGAGTCGATCGGATCGCCAAAGCAGACAACGATGCGTCTGGTGAAGAGCCTAGGGAATTTTTTGGTACGAGGCCAGACATCGAATGCGCCCGCGATGCCCACCGGGACAATCTTGCAATCTGCTCGTTTGATAAGCACCGCGATCCCGCGTTGGAACTCGAGCATCTGCCCGTCGGATGTACGCGAGCCTTCTGGGAAAACGACCATCATTTTCCCGGCGTTGAGTTTGGCGATCGTCACCTTCATCGCGCCGGCGTCGCCTGCGCCTTGTTTGATGGGCATGGCGTGGAGATTCTTTATAAACCACCCGAAGGGCTTGAAGTTGAAGAGTCCGCCTCGCGCAAGGAAGTCGGCCTGTCGATGACGAATCCCAACCGCAATAGCCGGCGGATCGAGGAACGACTGGTGATTGGCGACCATCAACACCCCGCCTTGGGCAGGAACATTGTGGACATCAACACGCTTGAGCCTATAGAACAAGACCAACACAAACAATGCTCCCTCTCGGAATACATCAAAGAAGATCAGCTGGGCAATGTTTGAGCCGGGATGTCGTTGGCGATAGCGTGCGAGCATTGATAGAGTGTAGGGAGTGAGGTAATGTGAGGCTGAATGTTTTTTGAAGGGCTTGGTGTGCCCCCTCGTGCTCAATCGGTGTTGATCAAGCTGGCGATCCGCTCGCGGGTGTGCTTTTCGAGCAGGTCGATCACGCCTTGGACATCGTACTTGGCTGTGTCGATCACGATCGCATCGTCAGGACAGACCAGAGGCCCATCATCTCGCCCAGAATCTATTTTATCGCGACGCACGATCCGCTCGCACATCTCTTCGAGCCCAACTGTATCGGCGACCCCGAGCTGATCGATCCGACGCTTGGCACGCACTTCTGGATCGGCATCGAGATAGAACTTGATCGCGGCGTCGGGGAATACCACCGAACCTTGGTCGCGCCCTTCGGTGACCAATCGTGGGTGCTGAGCACCGATCACGCGTTGCTTGCGGACCATGTGATGCCTCAACTCGGGGATCGCAGCGACGAACGAGACCATTTTGGTGACATCGTCGTTGCGGATGCGGTGATCTATCGGGGAGTTCCATGCCAGAATCATCGGCGGGTCCTGGCTCCAATCAAAGTGCAGGTCTGCGCCGAGCACCATAGTGACCAGTTCGCCGATCTCTTCTTCAGGGATATTACGATCGATCATAATCGCAGCAGCTGCCCGGTACATCGCACCGGTATCGAGAAAATCGAGTCCGAGTTTGATGGCGAGTTCTCTCGCGACGGTGGACTTCCCTGTGCCGGCGGGTCCGTCGATGGTGATGATGACTGGATGATAGGTGGACAAATCAAACCCCGTGCGTTGGGTGTCTGCAGATTCAATAAAGGAAAGTATATCTGCGTCCACCTGATTCTTCGCATGATCAGGCGCACTTGTTTGTGATTCGGCTTGTGATTCGGTCTTTGATTCGGTTTGTGAAACACCCACGGGAAGCCCCCAAAGCTGAAACTCGAACAACCATTCAAACGATTCTGTCAAGTACTTTCACTCAGATATTCTATCACAACTATACTGTCGTTGCAACAATTGCTGCTTCGATGGCTTCTCTGGTCTGCATGACCCCCAGGGTGCCATCGTCTTTGCCTTGATAATCGAGCGAGATCGTGCCGTCGAACCCGACTGCCTTGATTGCACCTACAAGCGGGTTGAGGTCATAGCCCTTGTGCACCGGAGGCTCATCGTCGCTCATCGCTTCAAGCTCGGCTGCGAGTGCGTCCAAGCCCGTTAAACCCTCTGCCTTCTCCAGCAACGAATCATCCGGCTCGGGCTCTTCAAATCCCTGGGTTGATGCGTTGACCACAGCTGCATAGGGGGTCAGTTTGCGGAGGTACGCGACGGGATCACCCGTCGCGGCAGCGGTCGCAAAGTCAGGGTTTGTCCCGATGCGGAACCCGCCGATGGCTTTGACAAGTTCTGTGACGCGATCGGCATCGCCAGTCAGCCCATCCATAGGCGAGATCAGCACATTCATGTCGACCTTGTCGCCCATCTCGAGGATTTGTTTCATGCGATCGACGGCATAATCAAATGCTTGTTCAGAGTCTTTGCCTTTGATACGCATCGAGACCGAGTTGCACCCGAGCAGATTGGCCGCGGTGATCACCCGCTTCATGCGTTCTACCGCGGCATCGCCCACGGATGACTTCGAATCGCCGATTGCGAATGGGGTAAGTTCTGCGAGCATCAGGCATGTGCATCCGCATTTATCCCCGGTATCGCGGATGCGCTCGAGATCTGACTTGCCCATGCCTTTGAGCAGATCGGTCGAGAGGTTTAATGCACGCAGATCGAGGTGTTCTTTGGTATATCTTGGCAGATCAACGACCGCGACGGCCCGCTTGCCTCGGCGTTTGAGCACATCACGGATCGAGTTGACATTGAGTGAGAACATCATCGGTGAGACAGTGTAGGGGACAAAAATGGGCAATGGGGATCAGCACTGGGCATTGAAGAATAAAAGAGACCATGCCGGCCTCGCCCACAATGCCCGAGCATGCCCAAAGACATGATACACAATTAACAACACAAATATTCTATTGCATAGGTGCCCTGCTTCTATTACAATCTACAAGTGCTTCTGTACTCCTGCACTGGTCCTGTTATGGAGACAACCCATGAGACGAGCCATGAGGCGATCCCAGACGCCACTCAATATGAACTCAAAGAAACTCATCGCCGGCTTCGCTCTTGGGCTTGGTTGTTCGCCGCTCTGTGCGCAATCGATTGAATGGCTCGCTGCCGACGGGCTCTGGTCCGAACCAACCAACTGGTCTGGTGGCAATATCCCCGACCTGCATACTGAGTTCCCAATATTAAGTGGCATGACGCCCTACCGCGTAGAGTTCGACAACAGCTTTGTCTTTGGGACGCTCTCGATCACCAATCCCGGTGTACAGCTCGATATCAACGCAGGGTTCACCGCAACGCTCGTGGGCGACATCCATAACAACGGGCTCATCGTCATCAATCCTGATGCCCAGAGTGATATCACCCGCATCGATCTTCTTGTTGACACAACAATCACAGGCATTGGCACGCTCAGGCTCAATGCCCAGGTCGCGCCAGGAAACTCTCGGCTCATCGGGTCAGGACAGATTACCAACGCTGTCGACCACACCATCGCTGGTTCAGGAGTCCTCGAAGGCGTCATCGTCAACGCGGGCACGATCATCGCGGACAACCCCGCTGGTACAGAGCTTTGGCTCAAGGGTACATACGACCAAGACCCTACGGGCATCATCCGAGCTTCGACAAATGACATCAAGTTCCAAACTGCAACGACAATCGTCGGAGGCACCCTCGCGAGCGATCCTGGGGCACGCATCTATACAAATGCACCGGTAGAACTCCGGGACTTGACCAACACCGCCCAGTTTGAGTTCACGAGCGTGCAGCCTCTGACCCTTGCGGGCCAAGTTGTCAATGACGGGCATCTCTACTTCGAAACCGATATCCAATCGGTTCAGAACTCAAAGGTGTATATTGATGAACCCGCGACCCTCTCAGGCACTGGTACGCTGACACTGTATAAGGATACCTGGAGCCCAAACTCAAACATCGTACAAGTTGCTGAGAACATCACCTTCACCCATGCCAACGGGCACACCATCGCGGGCGGAGGAGTTATCGAGGTTGGACGGTTCAGCACATTCTTCAACGAAGGCACCATCAATGCAAACATGCCGGGGCAATGGCTCGCAATCGTTGGAATATTCGAAGGCGACGGGAACTACATGGCACAAGACGGTTGCCGACTGAACATCAGCCGGCAACCAAATCTCAATACCACAATCCAGGGCGGAACTTTTCATACATTCGGGACCGGGTCTGTCCGTATTCACTCCAATCTTTCCGTTCGGGACATCACCAACAACGGCTCGGTCTTGCTGGTTGGCTCAAATGCGGTGACGAACTTCCATGGACAAATCACAAACAACGGCACCATCGAAGTCGACACCGATCTACGAGCATATATCGATACCACTTTCTCTGGCACCGGCACCATGACGCTGCTCAACTCCGGCGCGTCCATCGGCGTGATCGGAGACTCCCTGATCACCAACGCTGCTGGGCACACTATCCAAGGGCCGGGCACAATCTCTGGACCATTCGTCAACAACGGCACCATCGCCAACACCATCATGATCGCCGGCCCATTCACCAACAACGGCTCGGTCGTCAACACCTCGGAACGAACCCTCGTGCTCGAAGGCCAGCACGGCCCGGGGATCTACGACGCGGGTGATTCGATCATCGAACTCCAAAGCTGCACCATGACCGGCGCGACACTCAATGCCGGACCAGATGGATTCATCAGATACATCACACAAACCCATTTTGTTGACATCGTCAACAACGCGTTGCTCCGCAGCTTTACGAGCGAAGCAGCGACGATCGAAGGAACATTCACCAACAACGCCGACGTGCTTCTCGTTGGCAATAACTCGCAGACCATGCTGTTCATGAACACCATGACCATCGAAGGGCAAGGGCTGATCGATCTGCAAGGGACTACGCCGGTCAATCAGCCTCGGCTCGTCGCCGATGGGTCAAGTGTCGTCACCATCAATCCAGACCATACGATCCGTGGGCACGGCAAGCTCCTTGGCACATTTATCAACCAAGGCACACTCGATCCGTTTAAAATCAGCGTTCACAACTTCACGCCTGCGATCTCGGCGGATGACCTGTCGCTTGGCAGCACCTCGCACGTGAATCTCGACATTTTGGACCCACTCAACAAAGCCCAGTACCTCGCCATCGAAGAAAACGGCACGCTTGTCCTCGGCGGCACGCTCAACATTGCGTACAGCGATGGCGTCGAATCCGACTTCGGGCAATGGGTCATCATCGATGGGCTTGCCAACGCACAAATCCTTGGCGACTTCGACCAGGTCAACTTCCCAACCACACCATCGAACAGAAGATTTCGGTTGCGCAGAGAAACGGGCAAGGCCACACTCGTGCTCACCTGCCCGAGCGATATCAACGCGGACTTTTCGTTTAACTTCTTCGATGTCTCGGCGTTTCTCAGCGCTTTTAACGCGCAAACTCCCGAAGGCGATTTCAACCAGGACGGCGAGTTCAACTTCTTTGATGTCTCAGCGTTCCTCGCGGCGTTCAGCACACCGTGTCAATAGATTCTGGTTCAGCCTGAACTCACTCATCGACCTTGGTGTGCAGGTTGCCTTGGAATGATTCGAGGTGCCCGCCCATCGACATCATCTCTTCGATGACCGATTGGAACTGCCCATCAATACTCGGCGGCGTCTCGCCCATCAGGCGTTTGTATATCTCGTCGGTGAACCCGAGGAAGATCCGCATGCCATACTCGTAGACCGCGTCGTGATCGTCGCGCGAGAGATCGAGACGCAGTTCGTTGATGATTTTGGTGCCAAGATGGATCCATTCGGTGAAGGTCTCGTTGGAGATGTTTTCTTGGATCCATAATCCCATCGCGTTGCGGAACGGGGCGCGGGCAAGCTTGGTGCCCATCTCGCCGGTCTTCAAGCACTTAAAATCCCCCACTGGCTTGGGTGCTTCTGGCTTTGTATCTTTGACCACTGGCAGTTCGGCATTGATCGATTCGAGCAACTCTGCGATTGCCTTTTTCGGGAGCATATCGCCTCGGGTGGTTGCTTCGATGTAGCCCTTGGTCAGGATCATCTTGGCCTTGTCATTGTGACCGGCCTTGATGTAGGCATCGCCCGCGAGCTGGTATGCTTTGGTCATTGCTTCGTTGATCTGAGCACATTTTTCGAAGGTGTCGGCTGCTTCATCGAACCGATCCGATTGGAAGAACGCATTGCCGAGCGAGAAGTAGGCCATGTCGTTGTTCGGATCGTCAGCGATCAGGCGTTGGAACTGTTCGATTCGTTTTTCAGGGTCCATATATGCAAATCCTTGGAAGAGGGATTGAGGGTCAGTGAATAGGCGTTGGATCATATGCCAAATTTCCTGCATCTTCTCATTCTCCTGCTCCAAGCTTTCGAGAGAGAAGACGACACCCATCCCCTCCTACAATCCACCATGCCCCAAAACGCTCGGCTCACAACCAACCTCGCAGGCGTCACACTCTCGACCCCGGTCGTCCTGGCGGCCGGTACCGCGGGGATGCTCGATGAAATGTCCGATGTGACGAATCTTGCTGGGATCGGTGCGATTGTCGCCAAATCGATCACCAAAGAGCCCCGCGCCGGCAATGCCTACCCACGCATCACCTTTACCCGCGCGGGGATGCTCAATGCCATCGGATTGGCGAACCCTGGGCTTGAAGCGTTCAAACGAGATATCGCCCCCAAAGTCGCAAGCGTCCCCACCACCGTCATCGGGTCAATCGCAGGCGACACCATCGAAGACTATGTCGCGATCGCACAGGCGATGGACGCGATCGAGGGGATCAACCTCGTCGAACTCAATGTCTCGTGTCCCAATGTGCACTCGGGCTTAGAGTTCGGGGCGGACCCGGCTGCGCTTGCTGAGTTGGTCGGTGCGGTTTCTGAATCGCTCAACTCGACCAAGCTGTTCGTCAAGCTCTCGCCGATCACGGTGGGTACGCCCAACACGATCGTTGATCTCGCCATGGTCGCGATCGACGCCGGCGGCGACGGCATCACCCTCACCAACACCGTCCCCGCGATGGGCATCGATGTCCACACCCGCAAACCAATCCTCTCGAACACCACCGGCGGGCTCTCCGGCCCGGCGATCCACCCGATCGTGGTTCGGCTTGTGCATCTGGTGTATTCGCAGTTTGCACACGAAGCTGGCATTCCCATCATGGCGGCCGGCGGCGTGACGCGGTGGGAAGACGCTGCGGAGTTCATTCTCGCGGGCGCGAGTGCGGTCCAGATCGGCGCGGGCAACTTCGCCGACCCAAGAATGTCACTCAAGGTCACCAAAGGTTTAGACAAATGGGTGGCCAAGATGGGGTGCGCGAATATCTCAGAACTTGTTGGTACAGTGATCGTATGAACAAGATGAAGCGAGCCATCAAACGATTCGGGTTGTGTCTTGCGATTGGGTTTGCGATCAACTGGCTTGTAGTGTGGGGATTGGGCGAGGCGCCTCGTCGGGTTGGCGCGGGCAAAGTCAATCATTCACAGGTTCAAGAAGCACCTCCAGCAGATAGATCACCACGGCGAATAACCAATGTGTATGAGTTCCGATGGTTCGGCGTCCATGAGTTTCAATATGCCACGCATCGGCGGACTCTGTACAACACGCGGAGCAAGGGCTCTGGATTCTGGTGGTCCTGGTCGGTGATCCCGGTGCCAGAGCGTCAGCCTTCGGCGTGGTTTGATGGGCTGCATGATGAGTTTGATTCGCCTGAAAAGCTGTTTGATCCTAAAAAATCGGTCTATGCCCGCATCATGTTCGGCTGGCCCGCGATCAGCGCACAAGCACACAGCGCTTACGACGATACCATACTCCTCAATGGAAAATCTGCTCAATCAATCCACGGCGCATTCATTTATTCGGCTCCCGCCCGCCCGCTGACCAACGCCAGAGTGACCTCGCCTCACGCCAAATCTGTGATCCTGCCATATCACCCGATTTGGACGGGGCTCGCATTCAACACGATCTTCTATGGGTGCTTGGTATGGATCATGCTCTCGATCAAGCAGGCGTACCGCCATGCGAGAAGGATGCACAAGGGCAACTGCCCGATGTGCTCGTACAACCTTGAGTTTGTGTTTGTTGATGGATGCCCCGAGTGCGGATGGCGTAAGCGATCCAAACCAGCTTGACTACGAGATCATCCGCACCGATGCGATCCCCAAGATCAATGCAATGATGAGTTTGAGATGGGGCAGCTTGAGCTTGTGCGCCAACATCGCACCGAGATACGCCCCCACCAACGCCCCCGCACCCATCGGCAACGCGAAGTACAACGCCTCGGTCATACTCAGACCCAAACCGGGCAAGGTGTAGAACTTCATCGATGCGCCGACGATCGAGCTGATCCACATCGCGCCGGCGCTGCCTGCGATTGCGTGGCGCAAGGGCAGCTTGGTCAGGCTGAGCAATGGGACCAACAGAATGCCGCCGCCGATTCCCAGGTATCCGGAGATGATGCCGACGATCAAGCCGACCGTGATGATCTTCCAAGGCGGTGGTGATGGGTTGTCTTCTGGATAATCGGGAACTTTCTTGATGGTCGTCACGATGTTGTAGATGCAGTAGAGCCAGATGAACCCTGCGAAGGCGAAGAGCGACCATCCGCCTTTGGACCCGCTTGAGAGCAGGACACCAATTATCATCCCGCCGGCCATTGATGGGATCAGTGAGGTGAGGACATCTTTGCGGGCAGCACCCTTTTTGGCGTGGAGGATGCTCGACGAGAGCGCCACGACCACATTCACCGCCATCGCTGCGGCCATATAGATATGATGCTCGGTCTTGTCATCATCTTTATACCCCCAAAACATCGCCAGAGCGGGGATCATGATGATCGACCCGCCGAGCCCGGCGAGCCCACCGACCGAGCCTGCAATCACCCCGAGCATGACACGAAAGAGGATTTGGGTAAGGTCCATGTGGATTCCTATGAAAGAACCGACCTGCAGGTCGGGTTCTGGTTGGGCGACGGGGATGATAAGCGTATCGGACGCAACAACATCCGTCAAATCACGCTCTTCTGATTATAACGACAACTTGATAGACCGATAGCGAAACATCGCGCGGATTCCAAGCACACACATTGAATCCGGGATACACTCTGCTTCCAGAGGACAGGATGTCCACTGCGAGCTAGATGCGTGATTTGATCTGATTTGATCAAAGCCACGCACGGTCCGCTTCGGAAGGAACCGCAAGTTGAGCAATCGCTCTGCTTATCCAATCGAAGATACGAACGAGGCTCAGACTTGAATACACGATTCCACACAAACAAGAATACACGCACCCCACTACGAACCGGGCGAGTCGTTGGCGCCGAGTTCACGCTCTGGCTCTGCCTGCTTGCGATCGTTGTCACTTCGGCAATCTGGACCAAAGAACGAGGCACGCTGCCCGGGTTGGCACAGATCGAAGCACCAACACAGATCTCACCGGTTGCTCTTGAATCACGCACTGGTGTTGAGATGATTGAACTCACACCAGCAACTCCAATCGAGGCTGGTGTGGAATCTATTGACGAAGAACTCCCAACACTCGATTCATCGACCCGATGGTTCGATGGAAAAATGATCCGTCCATCACGCGTCATCTATATGACTGTCACCGGGTACTCCCCAGACGCTCGTTCGTGTGGCAAGTTCGCGGACAACAAAACCGCGACGATGTACTCGGTCTGGACCAACGGCATGAACCTTGTGGCTGCCGATCCTAAGCTGCTCCCCTACTGGTCGATGATCTCGATCCCTGGATATGCATCCAACGACATCGTTCCCGTCCTCGACTGCGGCGGCGCCATCAAAGGCAACCGGATCGATCTGCTCTACCCAACCCACAAACTCGCCCGCCAATGGGGCGTCCGCTCACTGCCTGTGACGGTTTGGGAGTTTGTTGAGCAAGAGGCTGGGGCAGAATAAGTCATGTCTCGGCTTCCCGGAGGCGGCGGTTCCAGTATTTTCAGTGATGGCCCGGGCAAAAGTGTTGCACAACGCCTCATCGAAACTCCATGGCTCGCGTATGCGTTTTTAGTCGCCCTAATCGCCTGCTTATTGTTTTATATCCTCGACCACCACAACAAAATCGTCGGCCCGCTCCAGATCACGCTTGGGATCTGCGCAGGCGTTGTGTTTGTATTCCGCAACGCACAAGGGCACGGGTGGGAATACGCCCTGATCTGGACCTTCGGCATCATCGGCTGCGCCGCGTACACAATCGATCGCCTGATCCGCACAGACTATTCGATCCATTGATTAACTCGATTAGTCTCCGAGCAACTCTGCGACATTATAATCGCGGATCAGTTCGCCATGTGCATCGAAGTATGAAAATACATGGGTATCGCGATCGACGATCAGGACATTGCCCGCATTGGTGATCCGCTGAAGGTTGTACGCCGGATCGAAGGTCATGATCGGCTCGAAGCGTGCATCGAGAATGACCAGTTCGTCGCTCTGGTTTCGGACGCCGTAGAGTGGGCCGATGGATTTGAACTCAATATTCTTGATCCACGAAACATCAATCTCAACGAGCCGATCCGTTGTGTCGTCGTCTGGTTCAAGAATGATCTGGAAGGCTTTGAAAACCCGATGCCCCGCAGCATCGCCCGTCACGCGGTCGATGCACAGAAGATAGTGCTCGCTTGTGAGAAATATCGGATTCATCCGAAATCCAAGCGGAGCGATCTTGCGAAAACTCCTACCGTGTTCCGTGTAGATACTCCTCGGCTCGTTTTCTTTAGTGCTGAAGACAATCAACTCTTCATTGTCCGCCCACCGACGGACCCCAAGGACGCTTTGCACCTTCGTATCGGTGACGGGGTCATAGATCCAATAATGCCCGCGTTCGATGGCTTGGACAAACCGTGGATGTTCAAAGGTACTTTGCCCGATATCGATTTGTAAAAAGGCGTTCTTTGAGGGTTTGTTCTTCTTGGTGATAATGCGTTGAAGCCGAGTCTTCTGCTCTTGGACAACCGGGATGGCGGTTGGGCCGACAAACCCGATGAATTTTTGACCATGGAGCCGAAGCCCGAGATGGGATTGGATGTCGGTGATTATTTCGAGTTTTTCGTTGAGGTAAAAAAACTTATCGTGTTCGGTGCTCGAACGATCAACCATGTGCTTGACGCGTGTTCGCCCGACAGCACGAAAAAGCGACCTACCGCTATCACAGATCAGCCACCCGCTGCCGATTTGTTTGGGAACAAGGTCCGACTCGTAGGTCAACCGATGATCGTGTTTGATAATGGTGCGATTGGGGATTGCTCCAGCGTACGACACTGATGAGAGCACGAGGAGTTCGTCAGAATATGTCCGAACCCATGTCTCTTGTGGGCGTTGTTCAATGATCTCGCCGGCTTCGTTGATCACGATCCCGAACTGTGGAGGTTGTGAGAACTCGCCGCTGTTGCCACACCCAGCGAATGATCTGAATCTGGTGCCATCAGTCAACCACATGATATCTGTTGGTTTGTCGGTGGACTCATCCGCGCCGAGCGACCACCCAGAGCAGGTCATCACCATCAGCCCACAGAAGGCACGCAACGAATGAGCGTTTCGTGTTCGTTTCATACAAGACCATACCACACCAATGCGTTCCCGGTTGTCACATCCGTGTCACAAACTTACAATCTTTACATGTCGATTATTATTTACCACTCAGCAGCACGCGGATTGAACTCTGGTTGAGTTTGATCGCACTCGGAGCAGCTGCCGCCAATGCGAGGACAATCGTGACGACCCAAGCGAGCGTGATGGCGTCGATTGGGAGCGTTGATGAGAGATCGATCCCGATGACCTGGCGATTGAGCTCGCGGGCAGCCCACGCGTTTTGGATGCCCAGAGCGGTGCCGAGGATGCAGGCGCAGATGGCGATGAGAATAGATTGGGCACAGATGAGCCGAACGAGCTGCCCACGCGATGCGCCGACTGCTCGGAGCACACCAAGTTCGAATCTTCGTGCGTTGATCTCGGCAACAATGAGATTGGCAACGCCAAAGCAGGCGACGAGCATCGCACCGATCGCAATCGTCGAGAGCACGACCATCGTCGACAAAAACACAGCTTCGATCTGCTCACGGATGATTCTGCCCGAGCCTACATTCAACACACCCGCACCCAAGAGGGCTTGTCTCATCTCAGCGACAGCGAGTTCGTCGCCGATGTCTTTGCTCAGTTCAACCTGAATAAGCTGGGAGGTGCGCATCCCGAAGTGTTCGATCATGTCGTTGCGTGATCCGAACACCGACCCGATGGCTTGGTTGACGAAGTTGTCGCCGAGATCGAAGTATTGAGAGACGAGTTCGAGCCCGGGCGATGTGACCACCCCGACGATTTCAAACTGGTGGACATCATCGCGGACATCTTTGCACTCGAAAACATCGCCGACCCCAAGCCCACGGGCGACGAGAAACTCACGAGCGACAATCACACACCCGCCCTCGTTGAGGCGTTGGTGCGCCGTCTCGAGATCGCCTTGGACAAACTCAAGGGTGGCCATCTCGAAGAACGAGTCCGGATCGAAGCTGATGAAGTTGGTTTTGTACTTGGACAACCCATTGACACCGAAGACATCGGTCTGCACCGGGAACATGGATAGAGCACTTGATTTCTCGACGAATGGGAGTTCGTCGAGGATGTCTTGGGCTTCTTCGGTGAGGGGCAAGCCATAAACGAAGGCGTCGGGGAACTCGATCTTGTTGAGCCAGTCGTTGATGGCCGCCGAGCCGTTGGTCCAGATCCCGATCATCATGGCGAGCCCGGTCATCAATGCGCCCGCGGTGAATCCGTGTCGATATGGAGTGGCCGCGATTGTTCTTCCAAGCAACGGCCCGGGGAGTCGCAAAAGAATCGACAACGGGCGAGCACACACCCGAGCGACGAGGATCATCAAAGGCACAGAAACAAGGAAATAACCGATTGCCATCATCGGCACACCAACCGAGACATGCACCCAGAAGAAGAATGGCGATTCAGCGAGGAACACGATGATCGAGATCATGGTCATGATCCCGAAGAGACCGACAATCGCGACGAGGATGATGCCTTTGGGTTTGTGAGGCGTTGCGAGCTGAGTCATCGCACGCAAAGGCGAGAGCGACGCAGCACGCCATGCCGGCCAGAGAGCACCGACAAGCCCCGCGAAGAGTGCGCCCAATACGGTGATCGTGATGTTGCCCACCGGGATCACCAAACCTGCGCTCATTTGTTGATCGAAGATGCTCGCGAGTGCCCATGCCAGGGCGATGCCGATGGGGACGCCGATGATCGCGCCCAGACCAGCAACGATGCACCCAACCCAGAGCTGGGCCATCGCGAGTTGTCTTCTTCGGGCACCGACTGCGCGGAGCACGCCAAGGGTTCGTTGTTGTTCTGCGACGCCGGTGGTCATGCCGGTGGCGATGATGAACGCTGCGGAGAACATGGTGACAACCATGATGATAACGAAGCCCATGCGGGTCGCCGCCATGTTGTTTTCTACGCCGCTTGTGACGCGCCCGGTGGTTTGGAGCATGATCGCGGGGAGGAGTTGATCCTCGTGCAATGCGACGAATGACTCTGGATCTATACCCTCACCAATCCCGACTTCGATGTCGGTCAGGCGATTCTTTTTCCGGTTGAGTTTGTCGAGGGTTTCGATGGTGGTGAAGGCGATGGGCTTGCCGCCGAGCGGCGCAGGCGCTGCGATCCCCACGACTGTAAGGAACCGGGCACGCCCAAAGAGCCGAGGGACGGTCAGGGTTGATCCGATACGGACACCAACCCCTTGATTGAATGTTTGGGCTTGTTTTTTCGACTCAATGCTCATCCCAGCGAATGGATAATCCATTTCGAGATAGGCACCGGGATCGCTCATGGCGAATCCCTTAGGGGCGGCTTTGCCGTTCTCGACGAAGGTCCAACTCAAGCGCTGTGCAACGCGGAGATCAATTACGATCTCATCGAGCTTTGACGGGTATCGCCCGTCGATGAGTTTGATCGGACGAGCGTCGAACTCGTGATCGGGATCGATGCCGTTGACAAATGCATTGGCAGCATAGCGGACAGGCGTAGCGTGGTATGCGCCTTCTGTTGGTTCTGTTTCAGTGTCGAATGTATCGAGTTTGATGACCAGCGAGAGTGTGCTTTGGAGCCTTGGAAGGACGGTCTCGACACCATCCCAACTGCGAACGATGTCGGCCACCTTGGCGTTCATGGTGTTGCCGGAGGATGGGCGTAATCGAACCTCTGCGGTTCCGATTTGGGAATCGACCTGCGCTTGGAAGGCCGCGAGTAGCAATGGTGCCCGCATCGAATGCTCCTTGTTCTGGTGCGTCGATTGTCCCCACGATCATGCCATCGTTCATCACGAAGATCCTCTGGCAATAGCTCGCCGCCTGTGGTTCGTGTGTCACCATAACGATCGTCACACGCTGTTCTTTGGCGATGTCTCTGAGCATCGACCAGACCATCGCGCTCGCTGCGGTGTCGAGATTGCCTGTGGGTTCATCTGCAAAGATGACCGCGGGTTTGTAGAGCAGCGCCCGCGCGATCGCGACGCGTTGTTGCTCGCCGCCAGAGAGCGCTTCGGGGCGATGGGTGGTTCGATCTTCAAGCCCGAGCAGGTCGAGGAGTTCGTGGGACCGTGCGATGAGTTCTTTGGATTGATCGCCCGCGAGCAGCCCAGGAAGCTGGACATTTTCGAGTGCGGTCATCGTTGGAATGAGATTGAATGCCTGAAAAATAACCCCGATGTCCTTTCGGCGGAACATCGTCGCTTGGGCTTCGCCCATCGAGTGGATCGCATGACCCGAAACAATAATCTCGCCTTTGTCTGGACGGTCCATCGCCGAGAGCATGTGCAAGAGGGTGGACTTGCCCGAACCCGATCGCCCCATGATGGCATAGAACCCAGGAGATTCAATCGAGAGATCAATACCCCGCAGTGCGTGGACAGTGCGAGAGCCGATGGCGAATGATTTGTGAACACCAGTAGCGTTGATCATGGGTGTATTATGCGAGAAAAGAGAAGGAGAAAGAGAGAACCTTTTCAGAGCGTCGCGTCGTACGCCTCGGCGTCCATGCAGTTGCCCAAGGTGCCCTGATCTTCGATTCTGATTTTGATAAGCCATCCGTCGCCATAGGGATCGGCATTGACCATCTCTGGATTGTCGGAGAGCGCGTCGTTCACTTCGATGATCTCGCCGCCGACGGGGGAGTAGATATCGGAGGTTGTTTTGACGGATTCGACTTCGCCGACGGAGTCGCCCGGATCGATCATGGTGCCGTCGGGTTGCATTTCAACGAAGGTAACATCGGTGAGTTGATCGACCGCAAAGGTAGTCAGCCCGATGGTGACGATTTGGCCATCGACCTTGAGCCACTCGTGAGACTCTGAATATACGCGATCGGTTGGTGTGCTCATTCTCGATGCTCCTGAAAAACCCGGTATCTGTCTGTACCAATGTGTACTCCAAGATTTGGTCTCTTGGAGGCTCGATGGTAGCCCCTCAGACCAGCGAAGCAACCCAGAATGCGCACCATGGCATTGAACACGAACAAATACCGCACAGCGGCGAGCTCGCTGCAATCAGATAGCGACCTTCAAATCACGCGCGAGATAGGAAGGATCGATCTCCTATGATGTGTGCATGAGCGATCTATACCGCGTACAACTTGATGCGTTTGAAGGGCCGATGGATTTGTTGCTCTACCTCATCCGCAAGCATGAGGTGGACCTGCACGATATCCCGTTGTCGTTGATCGCCGATCAATACATTGGGTTCCTCGACGATGTCGACCGGATCGATATCGATCTCGCCGGCGAGTTCTTGGTGATGGCCACCACACTGATGGAGCTCAAGTCTCGGATGCTCGCAACCCAGGCCGACGCACGCGATGCGGGCCCGGCTGATGAGAATGACAAGCCCAAAGAGCCCGGGATTGATCCGCGTCTTGAGTTGGTCCATCAGCTGTTGGAATACAAGAAGTTCCGCGATGCAGCTGACGCGCTCGATGAGCGACGCAAGACCTGGGCGCAACGCTTCCCGGTCAAGGCGGCCCCGATCGACGACGAATCTGTCCGCGAGGCGATGGATGAGATGGGCGAGCTGGAACTCGAGGATCTGGACCTGTCTGATCTCGTCGATGCCTTCCGCCAGATCGTGGCAAGCGTGGACTTTGCCCGCATCGGCGAGCACGAGGTGATCTCTGACGATACGCCTTTGGAGGTGCATGTCGAGAACATCGTCGAGCACCTGCAGGCGAATATCGCATCTGGAAGCAACGGGGCGTCATCGCTGCGGTCCTTAATCGTCGGCAAGACCCGCGCCGAGATGGTGGGGTTATTCCTGGCGATTCTGGTGCTCGTGCGTGACCAACGCATCGGCGTCAAAATGAACGAAGGCGAAGTCGAGATGGAGCTTCGCACGGATGTCGAGCAGCCGACCGAGATCGTCGCGGTCGATGAGTTTGATTGAAACTCTGGTCTGGGTGCCCTTACTCGCCGTCTTCGGCGCAGTGAGGTCTTCTTTCCCCTTCGTACACATCTCAAGACCCGACTGCGCTCAAGAGAGCGAGTCGGGGCACCCGGCGTAGACAAGGATGATCCGATTGAAATTTGCTATCGAGAGCACTCATTCATAGAGTTGCTTATGACATTAGATCAATTAGGAATTCTGATCGGAATTGCAACAGGTACAGCAGGGAGTTGGCTTGGCTATTCCAATCATCGCAGATCGTCCGTAAAGGCAGATGTAAGCGGAGATTTTCGTATACTGATTCCAGGCGATAGCGAGCCTCAGGAACATACTGTTGTAATCACAGTAACCAACAGCGGCCATACTCCGTTTAGCGTTGCAAGCGTTGGGTTTTCTGGACTACGAAAAAATTCAAACACGAAAATGATAAAGACAAGCAGAACGCTAGAAGGACAGGGTTTGCCTTGTGAAATATTGCCTGGTAGGCGTGTGACTTTCAAGAGCGATCTAGATAGCTTCAACAAGGTTTGTTTGGCAGATGGTGCGACAAGAGCTTATGCTTACTTGGTCACTAAAAAAACTATATATGCGTCGAAGAAAAACTCTAAAAATCTCGCGATCGAAGTGAAAAAACATTTCACTTGAGCCCCTCAACAAATCCCTTGAACCGATCCATCCCCGCATTGATCTGCTCATCAGAACATGCAAAGCTGATCCGCAGGTGATTGCCTGAGATCCCCCCGAAGTCGTTGCCGGGCACAAACGCGATGTGGGCTTCGTCGAGCATGGCTTCGGACAAGCTTGGTGCGTCGGCGATCTTGGTTCCCGCTGCGCTGGTCTTGCCGAAGAGTGCGGAGACATCGGGGAAGACATAGAACGCGCC
>MAAC01017601.1_pt1 | contig 18213 bp, 11 predicted proteins | sample 1115981 | NCBI WGS metagenome assembly MAAC01 (sample SAMN04961126, study PRJNA320927) | seawater metagenome | isolation source: sample BD02T64 sea water enriched with oil for 64 days | place: USA:Gulf of Mexico | collected 2013-07-27 | reverse complement strand
GGAAACTGGGTAGATGGTCATGTCAACCTAAACGATGGTGTAAACAACTACGATTATGATGTAACAGAATTTGATAATATCATAGCAGATGTAGCTTTTGGAGACTATAATTATACCTTTACTCAAGCAGGAGGCTGTTTTGAGTCAATTACTGGAACCTTAACTGTTGAATGTGATTCCATTGATCCTGTATCTGGAAATGTAGTGTTTAACATATTAGATGAAGGAACAGAAACTACAGCTGCTCCAGTATTCGTCTTGACTTCAAATGATCCTATCATTGGAAATTGGATAGATGGAAATGTCAACCTAACAGATGGAGTAAATACATATAATTATGATGTTACAGAGTTTGACAATATCATTACCGATGTAGTTTTTGGGATCTATAACTATACCTTCACACAAGCAGGAGGATGTTTTGAGTCCATTAGTGGAACCTTAATTGTGGATTGTGCATCGATAGATCCTGTATCTGGAAATGTAGTATTAAACATAGTAGATGAAGGAGAAGCATTAGAGATAGATGTAGCTGTAAGTCAGGTTGATAATGTGTTAACTGCGAATGCAACAGGAGTATTTTATCAATGGGTAGATTGTAATAATGGGAATACTCCAATTCTAGGTGAAACGAATCAATCGTATACAGCTACTGATGACGGAAGTTACGCAGTCATACTTACAAGTAGTGTTTGTACTGATTATTCTGTAATGTCATCTTGTTATGAGGTTATTCTCTTAGGAATAGGAGATAATGAAACCTTAGATAACATAAGCTATTTTCCAAACCCTGTTGCTAACAACTTAAACATTCAGTTTGGTAATACCCACGAAAAAATTGAAATCCAAATATATAGCATGATTGGGCAATTAATAAAAACAATTAATAAAACCAATAGTGTTCAAATGAGGATCAATCTATCAGAATTATCATCGGGAACTTATATTATGAAAATTAATGCTGATGGTAAAATCAAATCATCGCTAATAATAAAAGAGTAATAATAACTTAATCACACCATTTAATTTTGGTGTGATTTTAATTTTAATAATTATGAAAAAAATAATTTTTTTATTTGCATCGCTATTTTTCTTAAATAGTATAAATGCGCAAACAACATTAGAAGAAGGATTTGAATCCTGGCCTCCAGAAGGTTGGCAAATTTTAGAATTAGGAGATGGCTTAAACGGTTGGAGAGATGATTTTAGTGGCATATATCATTCTGGTGAACAATCTGCTCATAGTCATATAGACAATAATCAATGTGATAATTGGTTAGTAGCTCCTCCAATAGAAGTTACTTCTAATAACTACGAATTAAAATTTTGGGATTATCATAAAGGTATTGAATATTATGATAAAGCTTCTGTACAAATATCTACAGGAAGCGGAAACCCTACCGATGGAGATTTTATTGAAATATATACAACATCTACGCCTTTAAATTTAGAAACTTGGGAAGAAAGAACAATTGATTTAAGTTCTTATAACGGTGAAAATATTTATGTTGCCTTTCGTTATGAAGGTACTTGGCATTCTTGGAATTTAGACGATGTTACCATTAGTCCAGACACCTACACAGATGGAGCTTTAACAGAATATTTAAGCCCAATTGGAGTTTCAGAAACTCCTGTTACAAGTCCTGTAATTGTAAAACTAGAAAACTTAGGTACTTCAGTAATCAATGATTTTAATATCACTTGGGAAGTAAATAGTATTCCACAAACTCCTTATAGTGGTTCTGGATTAAATCTTCAACCAGGTCAAAGTTCAAATATTGATTTAGGGGTCTATAATTTTGATGTTGTAGGTTTTTATAATATAGAAGCTACATTGGATGTAACCAATGATTTTGATAGTTCTAATAATATAATTGCTACAGTCTTTGAAATCGCTTCAGAAAAAGATGGAGCTATTATTGGAATAACTCCAGAGGGGATGATTCCAAATGAAGGAAATATTGATGTTAATGTATTAGTAACAAATTTAGGAATTAACACTATCGATGTTGCTGAGATCTTATGGTCTATAGATGAAATGGATCAAACGCCTTTTTCTGCAGCTAACTTAAACTTAGTGCCTGGAGAAACAAGAAGTATTACAATAGGTCAAGGTAATTTTGTTTCTGGTGTACATACAATTAATACTACATTTAATGTATTAGGAGATATTAATGATGAGAATGACAATTACCAAGGATCTGTAGCTGTAAATACTTTTTGGGAAAGTTTTGAAGGAAGTGTTTTCCCTCCTGAAAATTGGAGTATTAATTTTGGGGTATTGGATAATAGTAATTTTGGTGACCCAGTTCAAGGGGATAAATTTTATTCAGCATTTGCAGATGACAATATGTTTGGAGTGGTTACAGATACTATATATTCCCCTAGACTCGAAATCACTAATGGAGATACCTATAGCTTTTATTTAAAAAGAAATAGCTTTTTCCCCTTAACACATACTGTTGTTTGGAAGGATGGTATAACTGGTGAAGTAAATGTTTTAGAAACAGTACAGTCGACACCAAATGAAAATTGGACCTTAATCACAGTTAATATTTCAGCAGCACAAGGTGCTAATTATATAGGTGTTTCTAGTGCGAGTGGTTCATATGGGCATAGTAGATTTGATTTATTTACCTCCACCGCTAAACTTCATCTTTATGATAACGATATGGCCGTTAAAAACGGAGATATTTACTATTTAGCAAAAGATAATGTAGCTGAAAGTTATACCTGCACCATAAAAAATGAAGGTGCGCTATCTGTATTAGGTTCAAATTATACGGTTAAGTTAATGGAAGCTCCTGGTGTGCAATTAGCTTCAGTTAGTGGAGTGAATCTAAATTCTTGGGAAGAATCAGAAATAACGATCAATCATACATTTACAGGAATAGAATCACATCGTTTATATTTTGAAGTGGAATTTGCTGCAGATGAAAATATGAACAATAATACGTTTAGAGAAGCATCTGTTCATGTAGTTCCTAATACTGTAATCTTGGATGAAATGGGTGAGGATACTCACGAAGATTTAAACTTCCCATTTGATGGAGCTGGAGATACAATGTCATTAGGTGAAGATGACATTTCACAAACGCTTTATTTAAATAGTGACTTTGAAAACCCAGGAACAATATATGGTTTTGTGTATACTTATAATAATATTTTTGAAATGGATAGAGTCCAAGAATTACCTTTAAAAGTCTGGATTTCTCAAACGCAAACAACTGAATTAAGTGGTGGTTATCTTCCATACAATGAACTTACCTTAGTTTTTGATGGCATTATTGAAATATTACCGGGTGCAAACAGAGATGTTTATATTCCATTTGATCAGCCTGTTGCATATACAGGGATGGATAACATAGTGATTCAAGACTATCAATATAATCCAGGATGGCCTCCATCTTTATTGCGATTCCACGCAACAGACCTATCTTCAGATAATACCAGAACGATTCGTAATTTTAATGTATATGATTTGGATCCTGAAAATCCACCAATCGAATTTTATGCAGTAGAAGATATAGCTTATACACGATTTGTTATAGACCCAACTGTAAATTATTCAGCATTAAGCGGAACTGTTTATAATACCTCTAATGATCCTTTAAGTGATGCAACAGTCGTTATTGACAATACATCTATATCCGTTCAAACAGATAGTAATGGAATTTATTCTTTCCCTGATATTGCATATGGTACTTATGATGTAACAGCAAGTAAGTTTGGTTATAACGACTTTACTTCAAATCTTACCCTTGATGCACCAACTTTTGAATACGATTTTCATCTAACTGAAAGAGCACAAGTAGAAGTTACCGGAACTGTTTATGGAAGCAATAATGTAAGTATTCCTTTGGAATTCGTTCAGGTTACCATTGAAGGCTATATTAGTGATAATACTGCAACAGATAGTGATGGCGATTTCTTATTTTCAGGTATTTATGGAAATTCAGACTACGAAGTCACCTTTAGCTTATATGGATATTATGATACTACATCAATAATTTCTGTATTAGATCAAAGTATTGGTATGGGTGATATTATTTTAGAACAAGAATTTATTAGCCCCTTCGATGTTGAAGTTATAACAGATACAGATGCAACAATAAATTGGAACAACCCTTTAGAAAGTACTAAAGTGAAATTGCAAAATGATCTAGATGAAATATCACATAGTTATACAAACGAACCCTTTGAGAATGTATGGCTAGGAAATATCATGTCTATTTCTGAAATTACAACATTGACGAGTGTAGAAGTTAGAACGGATATATATCAACTTACAGAAGACTATGTAACTATTGATGTTTTTGATGTTGCAACCGAGGAAATAATAGCTACTAGTGAACCATTTATTATTTACGCAAATAAGACACATACCGTTGATATTCCAAACATTGTAGTGTATGACGATATTGCTGTAATGGTACATTGGCAAAATAATGCTGACTATACTAATGCTCTCGCTGTAGACTATTCGGATTCATCAATAGAAAATTCAGCGGTTATAAAATATCCTGGAGAACCATTTGTTTTGATGTCTGATTTTGTGGGTATTCCTCCAAATTCATCATTTTTAGTTCGAACAAACACATTAGATGTTGGTAATCCAGATACTAATAATGAAATTTTAACTTATAATGTTTATAGAGGATTGGCTAATGAATTCCCAAATATTACCAATTGGGAAACACTAAACACCTCTCCTATTACAGGAAATACATTTGAAGATTTAGATTGGTCATCAACAGATCCATTAGAACAATACAGATTTGCTGTCGAAGCAATCTATACAGAAGGGAATTCTGAGGTAACTTTTTCAAATGTGGTAGATAGTGCGATATTAGGTAATTCAGATTTTGAATTAATGAATACTAATATTGCAGTTTACCCTGTTCCAACAAGCGATCAAATTACCATTAGTTTAGGATTAGACATGCAAACAAGCGAACCCATTTTAGCATACGATACCCTAGGGAGAAAAGTGTTAGAAATATCTCCTTCTGAAATTGAAAACGGAAGGGTTACCAAGAGTACAAATCATCTACAAAGTGGGATGTATTTTTTAAAAATCAATATTGATGGTATATTCATAAATAAAAAGTTCATAGTTAATTAAGTTAAGTTTGTATATTTTTTTTGAAGAAAAAAAGGGGGCTATTTTTTAGCTTCCTTTTTTTATGTGAATCGTAATAAGCAACTAATATTTTAATCTCTTAATGTTTTTGAAATGTAGGATCATCGAGATTTTATAATCTTGACCAAAACTAGGCTTTAATTAATTACCACTAATTGTTTGCTTAGCGAATCCATGTCTGCACTTTTAATAATCGCTAAATAGGTTCCATTTGCAAAGCTGGATACATCTATTGCAATTTCTGTCCCCATAGAATCAAGCGTTACATTCTTAATTAACCTACCAGTAAGGTCGTAGATAGAAATACTTTCCAAATCCAAGGATTGGGGATTGCTTAACTTTACAATAGTATTCGTAGGATTGGGATAAAGAACTATACTAGCCAATTTAAAATCCTCATTAGCTAAACTGGAATCTACCGTTAATACAAAGCTGCAATTGGCAGTAGTATTGTTAGTATCTGTAGCGGTCCAATTAATAGTATAGACACCTTCTTCAAAAACAGCTCCACCTAAGGTTGGCATATTATTATAATCGTTTGTCATGGTAAAATCAGTTTCAAAACAATAGTCGGTAGGATCAAATTCATCCCCTAGTACCGTATAGGTATTCTCTATATCATCGGTTCCTCTAAAAACGTCTTCCACACAAACAAATAAACCATAGATGTCGCCTACAATAGTCCAACCTTTATTGTTTATTAAATTGGTTCTAGTGGTATCATCACAATAATACAAACCGTCTGCTCCTAGTGTTTTATTAAGTAGCTCTTGATTATCGAAGGTTTGTAATAATACTTCGTAATTGGCAATGTCTAAACCAGAAAAATACACAAACTCCACTAACAAAACAGAGGTGTTAAATTGCCAATTACTAAGATCTTGGTTAAATGAAATAGCTTGGTAAAACATAGAACCCATATCATCCACATTAGATACATCCCAATTTCCGATATTTTGATTAAATTCAATAGCCCATCTAAACATCTCATACATACCAGTTAGATTAGCTACATCCCAATTTCCAATATCTTGGTTAAATGAAGTAGCTCCTTTAAACATCGTTCCCATAGATGTCACATTAGAAACATTCCAATTTCCAATATCTTGGTTAAATGAGAGAGCGTCATAAAACATAGCAAACATAGTAGTCACAATACTAACGTTCCAATTTCCAATAGGTCGATTAAATGAAGAGGCATCATAAAACATCGCCTGCATATTAGTCACATTAGATACATCCCAATTTCCAATATCTTGATTAAATGAAGAGGCACCATAAAACATCGATGCCATCAAAGTCACATTGCTCACATCCCAATTTCCAATATTTTTATTAAAATGAGAACTTTTTTTAAATATCTGCCACATATTAGTCACATTAGCTACATCCCAACTTCCAATATCTTGATTAAATAAAGAAGCTTCAAGAAACATCTTTTTCATATTAGTTACATTAGCTACATCCCAATTTCCAATGTCTTGGTTAAATGAAGAAGCTCCTTGAAACATTGACGCCATCATAGTCACATTAGCTACATCCCAACTTCCAATATCTTTATTAAATGAAGAAGCTCCTTGTAACATCGACGCCATCATAGTCACATTGGATACATCCCAATTTCCAATATCTTGATTAAATGAAGAATTATAATAAAACATCTTAAACATAGTAGTCACATTAGATACATCCCAAGTACCTATATCTTCATTGAAGCTCGTATTCTCTGTAAATAAATAGCTCATATCTGTAATACCACTAGTACAAGTTGTGGATGCGTTAGCAGTTGTTATTTGTTCTGCGGTTCTTTTAGTATAGTTAACGCCATTAACAATACCAGAATCTCCAACGGCAGCGTCTGGACACATACAGGTAACACCGTTAGCGTGTAGATAAAAATCTTGTGCAGAAAGTGGATTAAAACTGCATAGTATTAATAGTAGGCTAAAAAGTAAAAAAGTTTTGGGATTCATTTTTTTCAATATTTTTTTGATCATAGTAAATTCTATGTAATAATAGGGGGAGAGGTTTTATAGCACTAAGGTACAAATAAAATTAGACTCATATTTGCTGAAACAATAGTCAAAAACAAACGACTACAAACATTTGCAAACAACTATAAACGAAAGTAAGTAGGTAACATGCAACTAACATTTTGATGTGGTTATATGTTTGCACTGTTGAATCGAACTAATGACATTCAATATAATTAAATCCTTATCTTATGAATACGTTAAGAAACAAAGTACAGTTGATTGGAAACTTAGGAAATGACCCAGAAATTATCACTATGGATTCTGGAAAGAAATTGGCAAAATTTAGTATCGCAACTAATGAGACCTATAAAAATGCACAAGGAGAACGTGTAACCGATACCCAATGGCACAATGTAATTGCCTGGGGGAAAACCGCAGACATTATTGAAAGTTATGTCACCAAAGGAAAAGAAGTCGCCATAGAAGGAAAACTCACCAACCGCTCTTGGGAAGACAAAGAAGGCGTTAAGCGATATACTACAGAGGTGGTTTGTAACGAATTGTTGATGTTGGGGAATAAATAAAACATTTTTCTATATAATATAGGCTGTTTGAAATACTAACTCGTTAAATTTCAAACAGTCTTATTTTTATTTAAAATAAATAAAGATAAATTAGTCTTTTAATAGTATATTTGCAGAATAAAATAAATACTATTATGAAAATTAACGAGAATATTACTGTAGCAGAAGTGGTTACCGAAAACATTAAAGCATCCAATGTATTTAAAAAACATGGAATCGATTTTTGCTGTGGAGGAGGAATCACTATCGAAAAGGCTTGTACTAAAAATGGAGTAGATTATGCAACACTAGAAAAAGAATTGATGGCTGTAGATGAAATTCCTAATAGAAATTACGATTATAATAGCTGGGATTTAGATTTTTTAATAGATCATATTATTAATGTGCATCATACTTATGTAGAACAAAGTTTGCCTATTATTCTTCAATATGCAGAAAAAGTGGCTACTGTTCACGGGCATCATTATGAAGAAGTTTTAAAAATAAATAGTCTATTTCAAGATGCAGCGGCAGATCTTGCTTCCCATTTAAAGAAAGAAGAATTGGTGCTTTTTCCCTATATAAAGCAATTAACTAAAATGGAAAAAGAAGGCAAAGAATTAACTCCTGTTCATTTTGGAAAGGTTAATAATCCTATTGCAATGATGGAACAAGAACATGAAACCGTGGGAGGTATTTTTAAGGTTATTGCTAAATTAACGAATAACTATACACCGCCGGAAGAGGCTTGTAATACCTTTAGAGCATTATATGCAAGTTTAGAGGAATTTGAACAAGACTTACACCAACACATTCATTTAGAAAATAATATTTTGCATCCTAAAGCTATAGCTTTAGAAAAAAAATTGGAGTCTTAGAAAATTTTTAATGTAGATTGCATTTTTATATAAAATGAATCTAAAACTCCATATAAAAATAGCCTTAGGTTATTTTTTTATCATTGCTTTATTGGGAGTGTTCATGCGGATGTTTCAAGTAGTTGATTTTTCGTTTAACTACAAGTACATACTTCATGCACATTCCCATATTGCTTTATTAGGATGGGTTTATACTGCCTTAACTACCCTAATTTATAAACTCTTTCTTTCTGAAAAACTAGTAGACAAAAAATACCAAATAATTTTTTGGAGCACTCAAGGCACCATAATAGGAATGTTATTATCCTTTCCTTTTATAGGCTATGCATTGTTTTCAATAATTTTTTCCTCTCTTTTTCTAATAGCCACTTATTTCTTTGTTTGGCTTTTTCTGAAACATACTTCAAAAGAACAAAAACAGACTCAATCCTATAAAATAATTCGAGCATCCCTTTGGTTTATGGTGTTGTCGAGCCTTGGGCCTTGGGCATTAGGAATAATCATGAACACTCTGGGCAGTACATCTCCTTGGTATAGAAATGCTATTTATTTTTATTTGCATTTTCAATATAACGGTTGGTTTTTAGTATCATTAATTGGAATCTTATTTGCTGTTTTTGAAAAATATTCGATCCCGATTCCAAAAAAAATATTTCAACTTTTTTTTAAGCTATTTATAAGTGGAGTGATACTCACTTTTTTCTTATCCATTTTATGGATGAAACCAAGTTTAGGATTTTATGTTTTGGCAGGAATTGGAAGCATATTTCAAATAATAGCATTTGGAATATTATGGAAACAAATGAATCTCCATAAAATGCGATTAAAAAAATCGTTTGCAAAAGTGGAAGGAACCCTATTAAAAACAGCAGGGATCCTTTTTATTGTAAAATTGTTAGTTCAATTCATAGGAGCTTTTCCGAATATTTCTAAAATGATTTCCAATAATATCGATATTGTTATTGGATATATTCATTGGATATTTTTAGGGATAGTAACAATTTCAATTTTTGCTTTTCTAAATCATTTTAAACTCGCCATCCTATCTAAAAAAACAGTTATCCTCTATCTTGTTGCTTTTGTTTTAACCGAAACATTACTTTTTTATAAGGGTGCTGTTGTTTGGTTAGGAGGTAACCTTTTAGATAGTTATTATTTAGTACTGTTCATTGCGAGTACTATTTTTTTATTGGCTATTGTTCATCTATTTGTACTGCAATTTAAAGGAATTGAAAAAAGATAAATTTTATTTATTGAGATGGTCAATATTAAAATACCCTCCTTTATTGTCTTTTCTTTCCAAAGACTGACTAATAATTAAGTGAGCAACATTAATCATGTTTCTTAATTCACAAAGCGAAGTAGCGACTTTTGAATTTTTGTATAAATCTTCAACTTCTTTATATATAAAATCTAAATGATCAATAGCTTTAGACAAGCGATCATTACTTCGTACAATACCGACATAATTTCTCATTAATGCTTGAAGCTGTAATAGATTGTGTTGCACCAAAATATGTTCTTTAGGAATATTGGTTCCTTCATCATTCCATTCTGGAAGCGTAAAATTAATTGGAGAAGTAGAATTCTCGCTATGGTATTTAAAAATATTATGGGCATAAACTAAGGCTTCTAATAAGGAATTTGAGGCCAATCTATTAGCGCCATGTAATCCTGTTCGAGTACATTCGCCGCAGGCAAATAAATTAGGGATAGAAGTTTTACCGTCTTTATCTACCACTATACCTCCACATAAATAATGAGAGGCTGGAACTACAGGAACCCAATCTCTTTCAATGTCAATATGATTTTCTAGACATTCTTCATAGATGTTTGGGAAATGTTTTTTGAAATCTTTTATATCTAAATGAGTGCAGTCTAGATAAACGTGAGTATCCCCAGATTTTTTTAATTCATTGTCGATACTTTGAGAAACAATATCTCTAGAGGCTAATTCAGCTCTTTTATCATAATCGGGCATAAATCGATAGCCTTCTTTATTCCGAAGAAGTGCTCCAAATCCTCTAACTGCTTCCGAAATTAAAAAAGAAGAACCTCCTTCGGCATGATAAAGTGCTGTAGGATGAAATTGAATAAACTCCATGTCCATAATTTGGGCTTTAGCCCTGTAAGCCATAGCAATTCCATCACCAGTTGCTATAATGGGATTGGTAGTATGCCCATAAACACGTCCAATTCCTCCAGAAGCCAATAAAGTACTTTCTGCTTGAATAGTGAGTATTTCTCCTGTTTTCTGATTTAAAACATAGGCGCCATAACAGGAAATTTCTTCAGAATTTAAATTTTCTAAATGATGCTCAGTAATTAAATCAATAGCAAAATGATGTGATAACAGCGTTATATTTTGAAGTTGATGAACCTTTGTTAAGAGCGCACGTTCTATTTCATATCCCGTAATATCTTTATGGTGTACTACTCGATATTCGGAATGTCCTCCTTCTTTCCCCAGATCGAAATTTCCTTCGGGATCCAAATCGAAATTTGCTCCCCAAACTAAGAGTTCTTTAAATCGTTGAGGACCTTCTTTTATAACCATTTCAACAACAGACGCATCACATAAGCCATCTCCAGCTGTTAAAGTGTCTTGAATATGTTTGTAAAAGGAATCTTCTTTAGCATCTAAAACGACGGCAACACCACCTTGTGCATATTTAGTATTGGATTCATCTTCATCTCCTTTAGTAACAATAGTTACATTTTTTTCGGGAAACTTTTCAGCTATTTTAACGGCAAAAGTAAGTCCTGCAACTCCAGATCCTATGACTAAATAATTTGTTTTAATCATTTTAGTTTGAAAGGGCCAGCATGCGTTCTATAGGCACCAATGCTTTTTCTCTTATGTCTTTTGAAATTTCTATTTTTGGACTTTCATTGAGTAAGCAATTATAGAGTTTTTCCATAGTGTTTACTTTCATAAATGCACATTCGCTACAGGCACAAGTATTATCTTCTTTAGCAGGAGCAGGAATCAATTCTGTATTGGGAACTTCCTGTTGCATTTTATAAAGAATTCCAGCTTCGGTTGCTACAATAAAACTTTTATCGGAATGTTCTTTAACATAGTTGATCATTCCTGCAGTAGAGCCAACGTAAGAGGCAACCTTAATAATATGTTCCTCAGATTCTGGGTGAGCAATAATAATAAAATCAGGATGCTTTTTATGAAGTAGTAATAGTTTTTCTAATGAAAAAGCTTCGTGAACCACACAACTTCCATCCCATAGAAGCATCTCTCTTCCTGTCTGACTTATAATATATCTCCCTAAATTCTTATCGGGAGCAAAAATAATGGGTTTGTCTTTTGGTATAGACTCCACAATTTTTAGAGCATTGGATGAAGTACAGACAATATCTGTTAATGCCTTTACTTCGGCACTACAATTTACATAGGTTATTACTGTATGATTTGGATGTGCATCAGTAAATTTTTTAAAGGATTCTGCAGGGCAGGAATCTGCTAAAGAGCAACCCGCGTCAAGATCTGGTAATACTACTGTTTTATCAGGGCTTAATATTTTTGCAGTTTCAGCCATAAAATGAACTCCAGCAAAAACGATGATATCTGCATCAGTTTTTGCTGCTTGTTGTGATAAACCTAAGCTGTCCCCTACATAATCGGCGATGTCTTGTATTTCGGCATCTTGATAATAATGAGCCAAAATCACTGCGTTTTTTTCTTTTCTAAGCTTGTTTATTTTATCTTTAATTGTCATTTTTTAATCCTGATTTATTATTCTCAATCACGTAATCCAATACTTTTTTCATTAAATGTGCCCGATCGGCACCTCGAACATTATGAGGATGCATAGGGTAGCTTAAAAAATCTACTTGTTTTTTATTTTCAACAAAAGATTGCAATAAGGTCATGGTATGTTGAGGTACTACCACAGGGTCTACACTTCCTATAATTTCTAATAATTTTCCGTCAAGATTACCCACATAATTATGCACTCTAGATTTTTCGAAGCCTGCTTCATTATCTTGCCAACGATCCATATAACGTTCGCTATACATCACCTCATACCATTTCCAATCGGTTACAGGACCTCCTGCTACAGCCGTAGTAAAAACTCCTGGATGACGCAACATTAAGGAGTTGGTTAAAAACCCACCATAACTCCATCCATGAATCGCAAGTCTGTTTCCATCAACATAGGGTAAGGATTTTAAGTAGTCTACCCCCAACAATTGATCTTCCATTTCTATCTCACCTACTTGTCTATGGATAGCACTTTCAAATTCAAATCCTCGATGTGCAGAACCATGATTATCTAAGGTAAACATGATATAGTCTTTTTCTGCAGCCATCCATTGCATCCATAGATTTGATCCTCCTAACCATGAGTTGGTGACCAGCTGTGCGTGTGGTCCTCCATAAACATAAACCAAAACAGGATACTTTTTGTTTGCATCGAAGTTGGCAGGTTTTATAATTCTACCGTATAAATCACTACCATCCTTGGCTTTTAAGGTTACCATTTCTGTAGTTCCTAATTGAAAACCTTCTATTGGATTTTGAGCCGTGTATATGGTAACTTCTTTGCTGCTTTTAAGCGATTTTCTTTTTACAATTCTAGGGACATCAATACTAGAGTAACTATCGATGATATAATTTCCTTTAGGACTTAATTGCACAGAATGCACTCCAGGCTCTGAAGTAAGTACAGTGATTTTACCATTTTTTAAATTGATTTTAAAAGCCTTTGTCTCTCTTGCATCTGTTCCTGTTCCTGAAACGATTACATTTTTCCCACTTTCATCAAATCCAATAATATTTTTAATCATCCAATTAAATTGGGTTAACTGTTTTTCGTTTTTATTATTGATATCATACAAATAAAGATTCATATAGCCATCGCGTTCACTTAACCAAAGAAATTCGGTATTGCTATTTGGCAAGAAAACAGCGGTATGTTCTGGCTCTACCCATTTATCGTTTTTCTCTTCAAAAAGTGTTTTCACTTTCTTTCCTGTTATTGCATCATACATGGTAAACCAAAAATGGTTTTGATCCCGATTTACTTCTGCAATAAATACATATTCCTCATTAGGAGACCAAGAAAGGTTGGTTATATAATGTTCATCTGAGGTATCAATATCTAAATAAACAACGGTATTGTTTTTCATGGAATAAACACCTGCTTTTGCTATTTCACTACCCATCCCATTCATTGGATACTTTATATTATTCAATGTTGCCGGAGTCGTTGTAACATTCACTAAAGGGTAATCGGTTACATTACTTTCATCCTTTTGGTAAAAGGCTAAATAGTTTCCCTTGGGGCTCCAAAAAGTTCCTTTGGTAATTCCCATTTCGGAACGTGCAATGGCTTGACCAGAAACAATATTTTTATCTTCTGAAGTTGTTACAGCAATTTTAGAATTACTTGCTGTTGCTACATACAAATTATTCTCAATGGTGTAAGCTATTGCATTTGCTGTAGCATTAAATTCATTGTTTCCTGCTTCTTCAGAATAACTTATTTTTTCTGAAATAGTTTTATCTATGTAATGATATCGAATCATGGCATTATCATGATTAAAATACACTTCTTCTGAAGTGATTTTTGAAAATAACCGGGGCATTCTTTTTAAACTGGGTATCGCTTTTTGAAGGTCTTCTAAATTGAATAAAGCTGGGCGTCGGGATAAATTATAATTTACATGAACCAGATCATTTTCAGTAACAATATAATCATCCGTATTCGCGATCCATTGTATGGATTTTCTTTCTGGATATAAGCCTTTAGAATAACCTAAAACAGCATCTTCCAGATTGAGGTGTTTAACTTCTTGTGCAGTTAATATGCTAACAAATAATAGCAATACAAAGGGAATGAATTTTCTCATGAGAATAGGATATATTTTTTTCAAATTTAACGAAAATTGCTCAGTATTGTTGATACGATAACGACGAATTTAAATGGATATACTTAGGATAAGTTTATTTATTTTGAAATAAAAAATGGACTAAACAGAAAGAATTTTATTTTCAGAAAGGAGTAATTTACTCCTAAGGCAAAGAATAATTAAGTAACCACTATGGTGATTAAAACACCATAGCGGTTGCTTGTTTTATGTTACATTATATCTTCTCAAATTTGGCTTGAAAAAAACGTAAATATTTAGGCTCAAAAATCATTTTAAGTCCTTTTATTTTTGCTCTGTTTTCATAAACATATTCAACAGATTCGGCAATTACATCCATATGTGCTTGGGTATAAACTCTTCTAGGAATGGTTAATCGCACCAATTCTAAATTAGGGTAATTATGTTCGCCTGTTTTTTTATTTCTACCAGCGGAAACCACACCTCTTTCCATAGTTCTAACACCAGAGTCTATATAAATTTCTGAAGCTAAAGTTTGAGCAGGAAATTGATCTTGAGTTAGATGAGGTAAGAATTTTTTAGCATCTAAAAACACTCCGTGGGTTCCTATAGGATTCACAATTGGGATGCCTGCTTTTAACAGTTTCTCCCCCAAATATTGTACTTGACCCACACGAGCTCTAATATGATCGTCGTTAATAGATTCTGTGATACCTATAGCGAGTGCTTCCATATCTCTTCCTGCCATTCCTCCATAAGTATGGAGACCTTCATAAACCACTACTAAATTTCTAGCTTGTTCAAAAACATCGGGATCATTTAAAGCTAAAAACCCACCGATACTAACCAAGGCATCTTTTTTCGAGCTCATCGTTGCCGCATCGGTTAAGTCACAAATTTCTCTTACAATTTCAGCTACCGATTTATCATGATATCCTTCCTCAAGTTGCTGAATCATATAAGCGTTTTCAGCAACACGTGTCATATCGTGTACAATTTTAATATTGTATTTGTTGGTGAGTTCTCTAACTTCTTTTAAGTTTTTAAGAGATATAGGTTGTCCGCCTGCCATATTAACGGTGGTAGCCATACAAACATAAGGGATGTTTTCTGCTCCCTTATCTAAGATTAGATTTTCTAGTTTTTCAAGAGAAATATTTCCTTTGAATTTAAAATTACTATCTGAATCATGAGCTTCATCAATAATCACATCTACAAAAGTTCCTCCAGCTAATTCCTGATGAAGTCTAGTTGTAGTAAAATACATGTTGCCAGGAATAAAATCTCCTTTCTTAATTAAGATTTTCGAAATAATATGCTCCGCACCACGACCTTGATGAGTAGGAATTATATACTTATAACCATAATGTTTTTGAATGGCAGCTTCCATATGATAAAAGTTTTCACTTCCCGCATAGGCTTCATCTCCCATCATAATACCAGCCCATTGTCTATCACTCATTGCAGAAGTTCCGCTATCCGTCAATAAATCGATATAAACATCTCTGGATTTTAATAAGAAGGTGTTATAACCTGCTTCTTTTATAAAAACTTCCCGTTCTTTTTGAGTGTTCATAAAAACAGGTTCTACCATTTTAATTTTATAGGGCTCTGCCCAGGATCTCTTTCTCATGATATTAGATTAAAAATATGAAGGCGGAAATTACTTAAATAGGTTTAGAAAAAATATGACAATTGTTATGTTTTAAGACCTTTTAGAAACAATAGGCATATAAAGGACAAAACGCTCCCTTTTTTGTATCTTTGGCTATTAAATATATTCACTATGTTATCAAATGCTTGCCAATACGCTATAAGATCTATATTATATTTAGCAATACATTCTAATGAATCTCATAAAATTGGAGTAAAAGTTATTGCTGATGAATTAGAAACTCCACAACCTTTTTTAGCTAAATTATTGCAACAACTTGCAAAAAAGAATTTAGTTTCCTCTATTAAGGGACCTCACGGAGGGTTTTATTTAACAAAAAAGAATAATGAAAATTCACTTTGGGATATCGTAACCTGTATCGATGGGACAGATAAATTTGACAATTGTTTTTTAGGTCTTGCTGCTTGTGATGATAAGAATCCCTGTCCGGCACATTATATCGTTGTTCCATTTAAACAAAAGCTTCTTAGTGATTTTAGAGATAAAACCATTTCACAATTTACCAAAGAGATAACCATATCGGGGAGAGTTATTTCCTTAAAAGAATTTAACGCTTTAAAGGATTAATTTTTTTAATTTGTAAAACCTCAAGGAAAGTCTGTTACTAATTTTGAATATGACATGCTGAACGAACAATTAATAAACCCTAAAAGTATAGTTGTTGTTGGAGGGTCTTACGACATTAAAAAACCAGGAGGTAAAATTGTAAAAAACCTTAGAGAGGGAGGATTTAACGGGAAACTGCAAATTGTCAATCCTAAAGACAATACAATACAAGGTTTGCCCAGTTTCTCTTCGGCAAATGATCTCCCCGAAACAGATCTTGCCATATTAGCAATACCTGCGAAATATTGTTTAGAAACGATTAGAATACTCGTCGAACAAAAAAACACCAAGGCTTTTATCATTATTTCTGCCGGATTTGCAGAAGCTGGGGAAGAAGGAAAAAAAATAGAAAGCGAAATTGTGGCACTTGTAAATAGTGTTGAAGGTTGTTTAATTGGACCGAACTGTATCGGTGTTTTAAATGAAAACTATAAAGGAGTTTTTACTTCTCCAATTCCAAAGTATACCTCAAACGGTTGTGATTTAATTTCTGGTTCTGGTGCAACTGCTGTTTTTATTATGGAAGCGGGAATGCCTTTAGGTGTGAAATTTGCAAATGTGTTTTCCATTGGGAATGGCGCACAAACTTCTGTGGAAGATGTTTTGGAATATATGGATTTACATTTTGATATTACAAAAGATCCTCCTATTAAACTATTGTATATAGAAACGATAAATAACCCTAAAAAACTATTAAAGCATGCTGCATCATTAGTTAATAAAGGCGCTAAAATTGCTGCAATAAAAGCTGGGAGTACTGCTGAAGGAAGTAGGGCCGCAACCTCACATACTGGAGCTATTGCAAGTTCCGACCTAACAGTAAGAGCTTTGTTTAAAAAAGCAGGCATTGTATATTGTAGTAGTAGGGAAGAACTTTTAAGTGTGGCTTCTATTTTTAACTATAAAGAGTTAACTGGAAAAAATATTGCAATTATAACTCATGCTGGAGGTTCTGCAGTGATGCTTGCCGATGAGCTTTCAAAAGGAGGATTGCATATTCCTGCGATTGAAGGTGTTGATGCTAATAAATTATTGTCATTTTTACACCCGGGATCTTCAGTAAATAATCCAATCGATTTTCTTGCCACAGGAACTGCAGAACAACTAGGGATTATCATCGATTATTGCGAACATAAATTTGATTTTATAGACGCTATGATTGTGGTTTTTGGTAGTCCGGGCTTATTTGATGTAGAAAATGTTTACGATGTCTTGAGTGTAAAATTAGAGGTTTGAAAAAAACCTATATTTCCAGTATTGCCTTCCATTGTAAATGCAGAAAAAGAGATTGCAACCTTTTTAGAAAAGGGTAATGTTAATTTTCCAGATGAGGTCGTACTTGGAAAGGCATTAGGACAAGTATATAAAACACCAGAGCCTTTTAATGATAAGTATAATTTACCAGAAATCAATTCAGAAGCAATTAGAGAGATAGTTAATAGTGTAGAAAACGGGTATTTAGGGCCAAGAAATACTACTAAACTTTTGGATGCAGCAGGTATTCCAAGAGTGAAAGAAGTTT
>MAAC01006668.1_pt1 | contig 18214 bp, 14 predicted proteins | sample 1115981 | NCBI WGS metagenome assembly MAAC01 (sample SAMN04961126, study PRJNA320927) | seawater metagenome | isolation source: sample BD02T64 sea water enriched with oil for 64 days | place: USA:Gulf of Mexico | collected 2013-07-27 | reverse complement strand
AAGAACTTAAAAATAGCTCTTAAAGGGAAGAATCTCACTCGTACTGAATTACATTCGTTTTACGAAACCGTTGAGAGACCAAGAGATTTTGGCATTACTGACAGACGTGTTGAGCTAAGCGTGAGTTATAAACTTTAGATTATAAACTCAAGCTTCACATCATAGTAAGTAACCTGATAGCTCTTATCAGGTTACTTTATCTTTTGTTGATACTACAAATATTATAATTGACAGTTTTTGTGAAAATATATCTTCACCTTGCTCTTTTAAAAAGAACCAAAACGTTAAGAAAAAACTTTAAGAGAAAATATTTTTCATATTTATGTTTTATGCGGTCAGCTTTAGCGCTGCCCAAAAAACTAATAATAACTGAAATTATAATAAGGATTAAACCTGTTAAATCATGAAACGACTAACACTATTTATTACTGCTTTAATTGTAAGCACTGCACTAAATGCACAAAACCGAAGTCCTAATGTTCTAATATTTATGGTTGATGATATTGGACAAGGAGATATTGGTGCTTATAACCCAACAAATAAAACATTGTCTCCTAACATTGATAAGTTGTCACAGGGGGGAGTCTCATTTCATCATGCACATTCTCCAGCATCTGTTTGTGCCCCTTCACGATATGCATTACTAACGGGCAATCATGTTTATAGAGGAAAATTACCTAAAGGGACTTGGGGGCATGAAGAAGCCAATCAGATTTTACCTGATCAGCAAACGTTGGCTGACCAACTTGGAAAGAATGGCTACCACACGGCTTTTTTTGGCAAAGTTCATATGGGTGGATATGCAAATGTCGCAGAGGGTACCTACAAAGATGGACCTTTCGACCATGGTTTTGATCACTCTTTAGCATTGGTAAATGGTATACAAGCACCTCCATATGCCTTTTTCAAAAATGGTAAGATTGCTAGATTTTCAGATGGAGATTTTAAGCAGCTGACTAAAGCACAAATAAGTAAGCACTTGGTTGACTTAAAAGGCGTGAAGAAAAAAGGGAAGCAAGGCAAGAAAATGGACAACTATACGACACAAAGCGTTGGACCACTTCTTATGAGGGATGCATTAAGCTTTTTGGATAACCATTATGCTACACAAGCAGATAAGCCCTTTTATATTCACTATATGTCTCAAGCGGGTCATACGCCACACAAACCACCCGTAGCTTTTAATGTTAAAGATCCGCTTGATACGGAAAATTTAACAAAAAACGGCGCAATTTCTGTCAAAGGTCAAACGGTTAATCAGAGAACGGATATGGTGTATGAATCCGATGTGGCGATAGGATTGTTTGTCGAAAAACTTAGAGAGCTTGGTCAGTTGGAAAATACCATTATCATTTACACAAGTGACAATGGTGCTGGTAAGCCTAAAAAATATACTTGGAGCAATAAGCTTTATAAAGATTACAAAGATGGATCATATGGAGGGGACCGTTTCGAGTTTCAAGATAAAGGTGACAAGAAGGTTAGCCATGTAAACGCTCAAGGTATTGGTTTAGATGGAAAAGCGTTACGAGGTAAAAAAGGTTATGTATACGAAGGAGGACATAGAGTGCCTTTGATTTGGCATTGGGCTGGCAATAAAGGAGCTAATACTATGTTTCCTGCCAATACCAGAATAACCGATCAAATGATCAGTCTTTCAGATGTATATAGAACGGTGTCTACGTTAGCGGGCGTACGGGTTCCTGACAACCAAGCGGTTGATAGTTACGATTTTTCACATGTCTTAGTGGATCCGAAACCTATTTCAAGAAACAATCCTCCGATACGAGAATATATGGCTATACAGGCCAATCGACGTGCCGAATCTCAGCAAGCAGTGAAGAAGAAAGGACATAGTGACAAAAGTCGTTATGCGTGGTCATTTTATGATTATGATGCTGATTATAAGCTTTGGGCGGCTATCATCAGTAAAAAGATGGACAAAGAAGTTTTGGAAGTCGAGGGAGATGAACTTTATTTACTTTCTGATGATGAAGATGAATCAGAAGATATTAAAGGTGATCAGCCAAAATTAATGAATTCACTGGTTGATGCGTATACAAACTTTTTAAAGCGTCCTATTACCCATAAAGGTCAATTGTCTACCCCAGCCGCTGTATTGACATGGATGAAAGGTGGTGACTTTTCTGTAAGGGAACACCAATTGTAACCTTGGATAAGCCTGGTGCCGTATAGTAACTAACTAACTAACTAACTAACTAACAAATAATATAATCATGTTGGTTTTGAGTTCAGCTCTCAGCCTTCATTTTTAAATTTTTAAGATACCATTAACTTCTTTGGTACGGATATGTGCTGTATTTAAAAGGTTAAATGCATCGAGAATCCTTGGCAATGCCCTCAATGTAATGTAAAAAATTGAGGGCAGCTTCTTAGCCTAACGTTACTTTAATCGCGCCTTAACATCCTGCCATGTTACAAAAACTTTCGGCGCAAATTTCTGATTATATTCAGGATTTAGCTTAATAGGGATTGGCGCATTTGTTTGATCGCGCCACGCCTGCATTCTTTTCAACAATTTGGCGGTGATCTCCGGCTTTTCAAGGGCTAAATTTTTGCTTTCTTGGTTATCCTCGACAAGGTTATAGAGTTCAAGTTGACCATATTCGAAAAATTCGATCAGCTTATAATCTCCCATTCGAATAGCACCAAAAGGCCGGGCACGCCAAACGCCTTTGGTGGACTTACCATAGGGTTGCAGATAAGCAGGGAAGTGATAAAACAGGGCATCACGCTGCAAGGTATCGCCACCGTTTAGGATTGGGACTAGGCTTTCACCATCGGCAATCTGACCCATAGGAATTTTAGCGCCAGTCATCTCCACTAAGGTGGGATAAAAGTCAATTGAGTTCACCGGTGTATTGGTGATGCGACCTGCGCCTTTGTGCCCAGGCATCCGAATAAGCAAGGGGACACGATTACCGCCCTCATAAGGCGAGCCTTTCCAGGCGCGCAGATCGGGGGATTGAGTAACTGGGCCAAAACCGCCATTGTCTGCGGTAAGTACTATTAGGGTATTGTTATCAAACCCCTTGGCTTTGAGTGTCGCCAGTATTTTACCTACCCCTTGATCTACATGGTCAACCATAGCGCCATATTTGGCGTTATGGTGAAATTCATCTCCTTGACGTTTCTCATATTTGGCACGGGTATCTTCCGGGGCCTGAATGGGGGTATGAACCGCATAATGGGAAAGGTAGAGGAAGAAGGGCTTATCATTAGATTGCTCTTCTATATAACTTATCGCTTCCTGAGTAAGTCGGTCAGTTAAGTACTCTCCATCTGGCCCTTGCGCCATATCAGGATTTTTATAAGGGGCAAAATAGCCCCCTTTAGGTGCGCCAGTTTCATTACCACCAATATTTACATCAAAACCTTGCATAAGTGGGCCGCCTTTTTCGCCTGCACCCAAATGCCATTTGCCCATAAAAGCGGTATTGTAGCCAGCAGCTTTAATGCTTTCAGCCATAGTGATAACGCTATTACTGAGCACGGTAGTATTTTCTATGGGGATCAATTTTCGTTGTTCAGCTTTACCACGGGCAGGCTCCCCAACAGTATAAATACCTGTGCGAGGGGCATACTGACCTGACATCAACGCCGCGCGTGTTGGCGCACAATTAGGCGCGGCAGAATAGCCATGATCAAAACGTATACTTTGTTTTGCCAAGGAATCCATGTTTGGGGTGTCGTAATAACTACTACCCATAAATCCAACATCCTGCCATCCCCAATCATCAATCAACAGGAATACAATATTGGGCTGTTTATTCGCTGCTTTATTTTTATTTCCCATCGCTGCGGGTGGGCTACTGGCACTTATTGATGGGCTGAAAGTAACCATAGATGCAATGATCAATGCAAAGATACGTGTAGATTTTTTAAATGATTGAAACAAATTTTATCTCCGATGATGAAGTTATTGCGTTGTTTATTTTAAGGGGGTTACTTGCAAGGTAAGCTAATCGTCACTTGTAAGCCGATATCATTATTTTTCAGCGCTATTTTACCGCCATGACTATTGATATTTTGTTGTACTATCGATAGGCCTAAGCCAATGCCGCCAGTGTCACGACTTCGTGACGATTCAATGCGAAAAAAAGGTTCAAAAACTTTGCTATGGTATTTTTCTGGGATGCCTTCGCCTTTATCCTGAATGGTGATAATGGCGGTATCGTCTTGTTGCTCACAAGTGATTTGTGCAGATTTTCCGTATTTGATGGCATTGCCAATTAAATTTGTAAATGATCGCTTTAAACGTATCGGTCGACAAGAGAGTATAATCGCTTGTTCATATTCAAATTGTACTGGCTCACCCATCTCGATAAGATCTTCACAAACGCTGCAAAGTAAGGCGGAAATATCAATTTTAACCGTACTTTCTTGATCACTTCCGGTACTGATAAATGCCAGCGTTGCTTCAGACATATCCTGCATTTCATTAAGACTTTCCAGCAATTTGTCCCGCTCAATACTTTCTGGCAGCACCTCTACACGTAAGCGCATGCTGGTTAAAGGCGTTCTAAGATCGTGCGAAAGTGCCGCTAACATATGTGTACGTTCAGAAACAAAGCGCTGTAATCGTTCATTCATCAAATTAAAAGCCGCGATGGTATGTTTTATATCATCAGGACCTTGCTGTTCTATTGTCGCCACTTTTTGCCCTCTACCTAACTTGTTAGCGGCTTGAGTGAGTTGTGCTAACGGCATTGTTATTTTGCGTAGGCTCCAAAACAGTATTGCCGCTATCAATAGGGTAACGGTCAGAATAAATATGAGGGTTTTTTGGGAATTAATAAGGGAGGATATTGCTGGCGGTCGAGCCATTATTTCGAGCCAACGGCCGTCTTGCAATGGAATAGCGACATTGAGTAGATCCGCGGGTGAGGAGTTAAGGCGATTAAAATCGTTGCCAGTATTATTTTTGACAAGTTTATTCAGCCAGGCATTTTTTTGCTTTTCACTTGGGGATATTTGAGAGAGTTTAATTTTAAGTCGCGGTGACTTGCCAAATTCATCCTGTAACCAAGCGGCAATTCTTTTACTAAGGAACTTTTCTCGTTTAGTACTAGGTGGGCCAATATCCGTCTGTGTTGTTAGCTTAAAAGTTACCCCTGGAATTTTCCAAGTGGACAGAATTCTTCTATGTAATTGTGGCTCGCTGGCATTAAGTAATTTTGCCAGATTAAGTGCATCGGTTGTTATCTTTAGTTGGCTCTGGGTAGTTATGGAACTTAGATCACGGTCAAAGAGTAACCACAGACTAGTGCCTTGAGATAATAGCAAAGCCGACAAAAATAATACCATCAGTTGATGCGTTAGTTTTTTAGGCCAGAGTTTGAATTTATTCACTTGCTTTGTGCTATTCACGTATTTTTCGAAGGGGTAAACATGTAACCATCACCCCATACGGTTTTAATCAGGCTAGGGTTTTGTGGGTCAACCTCAATTTTCTTTCGTAATCGACTGATTTGATTATCAATGCTGCGATCAAATGGGAAGGCATCACGACCTTTAGTTAGATTGAGAATTTGATCACGACTTAATACTTGTTGTGGATGTGCGAGAAATACTTCTAACAGATAAAAGTCTGAGCTACTTAGAGGAACGACCAGGTCGTCATTGCGAATTAATTGTCGCTGTTGTTTATCTAGTCGCCAAATATCAAAGTGACAGCTGGTATTGCTTGGTTGCTGTGTTTCATTCACAGTAGCCACTGGTTGTTGTTGTCTTCGTAATACCGCTTTAATACGAGCCAATAATACCCGAGGAATAAACGGCTTTGTAATATAATCATCGGCGCCCATCTCTAAGCCAACCACACAGTCGGTAGCGTCGTCCATTGCCGTTAACATAATCACCGGTGGTCCTTGAGTCTCTTGCAAATGCTTGCATAACGTCAAACCATCTTCATCTGGCATCATCACATCCAGCAATATTAAGTCTATTTGCTCGGCTGCTAATACTGAGCGCATTTGCTCACCACCATTAGCTTGACTAATTTGGAAGGCATGTTGCTTCAAATAGCTTTCTAAGGAATCTCGAATTTCAGATTGATCGTCCACTATAAGAATATGTTTGTTCATTATCACTTTATCTTTTATTGGTACTGCTAATTTAGTATACCCGACAGTTTGCTCGAAATTATCTCATATTGCATCACCTTTGATACAACTTGCGACAATTCGAGACGATTTTTCCAAGGTTTGAGGTATTTTCGATACTTTGTTGTGATGTAATTGTTTCCAGAACAGATTGTTTGTTCATTGAACATTAGCCGGCAAGGCTTAACCTATGTTAAATAAGGACAGTTTTGAAAATTACTCGCAAACTATTTATCTTATTGCTATCACTAGCAGGGTTTAACATGCCTGCTGCAATGGCCGCATCTGAGGCCGTATCTGATGCCAATTGGGACAAGAATCAGAAAAATCTTCGGGTGGTCATGGCCGGTGATTTAAATGATATGGTGGATGCCAATGGCGGTAAACCACAGACGCAAGAAAAACCTAATATCGTGGTGTTCTATGCCGATGATCTCGGTTATAGCGATCTCGGTGCTTATGGAGCGAAATACTATACGACTCCCAATATTGATCGGCTGGCATCCGAGGGATTGAAGTTCACCGATGCCTATGCAAACTCACCTAATTGTGCACCAGCAAGGGGCGCGCTTTATTCAGGGCAATACAATGGTCGCACCGGTATGTATAACGTAGGTTATGCCGAACGCGGTAAGGGAATAAATCGCAGCCTAATACCCCCGCCAAATAGAGGCGATCTTCCGCTTAATATTAAAACCTTTGCCGATGCTCTTACGGGTCAAGGTTACAATGCGGTGCAGTTTGGTAAGTGGCATCTCGGTTACACAGCAAAAACACTTCCGCCACAGCGGGGCTTTAAGACACGTTACACCAGCGGGCCTTATGCGGGCTCTTATATGAGTGAGATTCTTTATAAACCATCACGTTGGGCACATTTTAACGATAGTAAGAGTATGGGCGCTATGGGAGGTGCTGGCTCTCAGAAAGCTGAGGGCGGTTTTCAAATTATCTACGGTGATATGAAAGACAAGCGCAATAACAAGAAGGGTGACTATACCGTAGTTGATGATTCTCTGGTGCAGAAAGGTGAATACTTCAGCGATTATATTGACCGAAAAACTCCTGCGATGTTGGCGGATCTAAAATCACAAGGTAAACCTTTCTTGTTGATGATGAATCATTATCTGGTGCATGGCCCGATCAATGCGCCAGAAGCAGATATTAAACCCTTCAGGACTCGAGAGACGGATGGCAATGATAAAAATCCGGTCTTTGCTGCTATGGTGAAGAAACTCGATGATAGTCTGGGTTTACTGATGCAAAACCTAGAAAAACTCGATCTGCTCGATAACACCTTGGTAGTTGTTTATTCAGATAATGGCGGCGTTGGCGGATATAAAAGTCTTGGCATTAATGGTGCGAGCGAGCATACCGGTAACGATCCACTAAAAGGCGGTAAAACCATGCTCTACGAAGGTGGTATTCGTGTGCCACTTATCATGTATTGGAAAGGCAAAATTGCGCCTGGTCAGGTGACAAATGAAATGGTCGCAGGTATCGACTTTTTCCCGACGCTATTAGAATTGGCAGGAACGGATAAAACCTCCTTTGAGAACAAGCACGATCAGATCCTTGATGGTGAAAGCATGGTGCCGCTGATGTCTAATGCCGATGCCAAATTGGATCGCGAGACTCTGGCCTTCCATTTTCCCGCCTATGCCCTTGGTTATTGGGGGAAGGGAAAGACAAAAGCGTATTGGCGATCTACGCCGGTAAGTGTTATTCGAAACCGAAGTCACAAGCTTGTTGAGCACTTTGTTGGTGAAAAGAGCCCCGGAGATGGTAGTCGTTTGGAGCTCTATGCTATAGCCGATGATATCGGCGAGACCAAAGACATCAGTAAAGAAAATCCAGAATTAACTCGTCAACTCTGGCAGCAGTTGGTGCAATGGCGTAAACAAACAGGCGCAAAGCTACCGGTTAAAAAGACTTTAGAACACAACGCCTATCGTCAATCAGGTCCTCTGGTGGTGATGGCGCTTGACGATAACTTACGCCATAACTTCTCTTTCAATAAAAAGGGTGGCGTGATCATTGTTGGCTCAGACAAAGTCAAAGGCGTCAGCACAAAATTAGCGACATCGATGATCATAGAGAAGATTAATGGCGACTTAGTATTGGGTCTTGCTGACTTTGATCGCTTGGTCAATAAAAATCAGGGTAAAAAGATCAAAGTTTCAGCTTTTATTAGTGGAAAAACCAAGTCATTTAAAGTGAAATTTAGTGACAAATCTCGGCCGTATCGACCAGATGAAAACATGTACAATGACTTCCAAGAATTTTTAAGGGTGAGTGTGAAATAATGCGACTTATGGTTCTGATAGGATTACTACTGGCTTCGTTCACTTCCTGGGGAAAGGGTACCTGGCAAGAGCAGCAGGCGCGTGCCGAGGATATTTCGGCCCAGTATCAGGCGAAGTATCCACAGCTTAGATCGGATCGCATTGTATTTAAAACCGTCACGCTACCGGATGCCTCGGAACTAGAGTTGGATTTTCGGATCGTCCGTCCAAAAACAGGTGGACCGTTTCCTGTGGTGTTCTTTGTACATGGCGGAGCCTGGGGAACAGGTAGCAAAGCGCAGTTTACCCACGAATCCTATGTATTGGCCGATAATGGTATTGCCGGAGTTCGCTTAGAGTACCGTTGGAAAAAGCATGGTGCCAAATATCCACAGGCAATCTCTGATGTAATGGACGCAATTAACTTTGTACGTCAGCATTCAAGTGAGTTAAATATTGACTTCACACGTGTTGGTTTAGCGGGGGGATCGGCAGGTGGACATCTTTCTTCCATCGCTGCACAACTAACCCCTGAGTGCATTTCCTACGATGGCTATAATGGGTTATTTGATGCGTTTGAACGAAATGGCGGTAGATTTGGCGGTGGCGATTATACTGGCACCAGCGAAGCACAAAAGAAAGCGGCATCAGCCATGTATATCATAAAAGATAACCCGCCGGACACTTTGCTCTATCATGGCACTGCCGATACAACAGTCGTCATCAACCAAGCTTACCGTTTTAGTGATGCGATCCGCGCTAAGGGTGGAAACGCCAACGTGCTAGCCTTTGATGGAGCAGGCCATGCCTTTTTCAATAAGGCTCCCTACCAGACGGTGACGACGCAAGCGCTACTTGACCACACCTCGTTTGTCTTCGGCTTGACCAATAAAAAACCGGTGCTATTAGACTATGCCTTGGTTTCAAAGCAGGTTGATGTGTCAAAACAGGTTGATGTGTCAAAACAAGCTGTTGCGCCCGCCGTATTTCAATTGGCAGGAAGTTGGCAGCAGGAAAGGAATTCAGCAAAACTTTTTGAGTTTAAGACGAATAATATCGCGATCAGTCCATCAGGCGCCAAGTTGAAGTGGCAAATAAGCGACGGTAACCACAAGCTTTTTTGGAAGAGCGGAAATCTGGCCAAGTTAGAAATCATAGCAGTTGATAAAATCAAAATCGGAAAAACGGTGTATCTAAAGGTTAGTGGTTAGAATATGAAAAAATGTAAAAGTGAAAAACATACTATGTTGAAGTTATCAAAATTATTGTTAATTACCCTAGTATCAATATCTTTGCCTGTTCATTGCAAAGAACCGGTTTTCGTCAATATTAATACCGAAGCTGAACGTTGGCAGACCTCGAAATACTTAACGGGCTCTCATTTTGTTTATGCCGTTGAGAGTGACAGCATGTACAAAGAACAAGACATTAGTGATTGGATGCAAGAAAGTAAGGTTGGCACCATTCGTTGGCCTGGCGGCACGGCAGTTCAGTATTACCATTGGGATGATTTAAACGGTATTCCCTTCAAAATTGATAGCTGGGATCCAGAATATAAATCAGTGGCAAAATCTCCAGACAACTTTATGGACGTTGACGAATATTTAGCTTACACAAAGAAACTAAATATTGAGCCTATGATTGGCATAAATATTCGTTCAGGCAAAAAATATGGTCGTGATCAGGATGGTTTGGATGAGGCAAAACGACTAATTGAACATGTAAAGTCGAATGGCTATAAGGTCAAGTTTTGGTACATAGGCAATGAAGGCTATGCCAAAGGATTTAGCGCTAAAAAGTACGCTGAATATGTTGATATGTATGCCGCCGTTCTTAAATCTGTTGATCCAGATGTTACGATTATTGGTGATTGGAAGTTTGGTCCAATTAAAAAACAGCGTTATAAAGAATCTATCAATATAGCGACGCAATCAGAGCATTTAGATGTACTGGAATTTCATGAAAAATGGGGCAATGGCTGGGGGTTAGAATCAGGCACAACATTGTCTCAATGGAAAGAAGAGTTTCCTTTATATAATGGTCGTTTAGCTAACTATATCAATGATTTTCACGAAAATATGAAACTCATCAATAAACCTGAAATGAAACTGGGGCTCAATGAGTGGGGCTTAGGGAATATTAAAGGAGCATCAAAGTTTGATAATGGTTTGATCACTGCTGATTTTTTAATTGAAATATTCCGCAACAAGGTCTTTCAGGCCTGTTATTGGAATCTCAATATGGGCAGCAGTAATAGCAAAATATTAGATACAAAAAAAGGTCAACTGGTTGGATTAAACCCGGTTGCCAATGTATTTAAATTATTTTCTTCAGCTATGGAGAAAAAACTGCTTTTTATCGAGTCTTCCAAAAAGCAGGTATATGGATTTTCGGTTAAAGACCCTATCAAATCTGATATCCAATTATATTTAATTAATAAGTCAAATGAAGCCGTAGATGTTGTCATTGGTTTTGATGATTCGCTAAAGGGTAAAAAAATATCTATCAGTAAAGAGTCCTATGTTGCACCAGGGGTTTTACAAAAAGATAATAAAATTAGTTATAGCCCTAAACAAGATAAAAAAGTGTCATTAGCCGCATGGTCTATGAATAAATTGATGATATCTGAATAACTATATGAGTAGGGAGTATATCTCTACAAAGCCTTTAATTAATCAATATGAGAGACATATAAATGTACAAAAAAATCGCGTTAGTAACCCTATTATTATCTGCTTCATCTTTAACCCTTGCCAAAGATGAAGTAGGAAAAGATAAAAAAGCCAAATTTGTCTGGGCGGCTACAGAAAAAACATGTGCAAAAATAGATGCACAAATTACAAAAGCCAAAGCTGATGTTAAAGCGGAAAAAGCCCCCGCGAAAAGAATTAGAAAAGCCGAAAAGAAAAAGGCAAAATGTTTGGCCATAGGTCTATAACAACTTTGTTGCAAAGCATGCTTATAGAATTTCTAATTATTTCCTCCATCAAAAAAAGTAATTAGTTATTCTGTTTTTGTGTATATATTTTCATTTTATGAATACATTTCTTATCAGAGTTTAGGGTATAATGCCCAAAACAGCTCTCTACTCTATGATACAAAAAGGTATTCATCACAATGTTCTCTAAGTTAAAGCAGCTACCTGCTGATCCTATTTTAGGTTTATCAATAAAATTCAAAGCCGATAGTCATCCAAATAAAATTGATTTGGGTGCTGGAATATACAAGGATGAATTAGGTACTACACCGATACTTGCTTGTGTAAAAACAGCAGAACAATTTCGTGTTGATAACGAAGCGAGTAAAGCTTATTTAGGCTCGACGGGCTCTGCTTTATTTAATACTAAGATTACAGAGCTTATTCTAGGTGATCATAAAGTTATCGCCGAGGATCGCATTCGTACAGTTTCTACGCCTGGTGGAACTGGAGCCCTACGTGTTGCAGGGGAGTTCATCAAAAAATGTACTCCTGGTGCAACTATTTGGGTAAGTAATCCTACGTGGGCGAATCATAAAGGTGTTTTTGAAGCGGCTGGTTTAATTGTAAAAACTTACCCTTATTACGATTATGAAAATAACTGTTTAGACTTTGAGGGTATGGCACAAGCACTGAAAAACATTCCTAAAGAAGACGCTGTGCTATTACATGCCTGTTGCCATAACCCAAGCGGAATGGATCTTAATAAAGAGCAATGGCAACAAATTGCAGACATCAGTAAAGAAGTAGGTTTTATGCCAGTTGTTGATATGGCATATCAAGGTTTTGGTCAAGATCTCAATAATGATGCTTTCGGTCTTAGGTTGATGGCGGACTCAGTTGAACAAATGATTATCTGTAGTTCATGTTCTAAGAATTTTGGCTTATACCGTGAAAGAATTGGTGCATGTTCGGTTATAGGTAGTAGTGCTATTGCTGCTGATATCATCAATTCAGTTTTATTATTGGTGGTACGTGTCGCTTATTCTATGCCACCAGCCCATGGTGCTGCGATTGTTGAGACTATTTTGAGCTCAGATGAATTAACGCATCAGTGGCATGGCGAACTTAAAGAAATGCGTGATCGTATTAATACTATGCGTCAATTGCTTGTTGATAAATTGATTGAAAATGGCGTGACACGTGATTTTAGTTTTATCACCAGACAAAATGGCATGTTCTCATTTTTAGGCATAGATAAAGAACAAGTTCAGCGTTTGCAGGACGAGTTTAGCATTTATATTGTTGGTTCAAGCCGTATAAGCCTTGCGGGTATATCAAATGACAATGTTGATTATCTAACGCAGTCTATCGCTAAAGTACTTTAGCTTTCCGAAAAGCTAACAGCACAAAAGCTAACAGCACAAAAGCTAACAAAAAAAAATAAAAAGCCCGATGATTAGTCATGCTAACCATCGGGCTTTTTTAGTACTTTACTATTCGGTAATTAGACGATTTTATTGGCTGTTACAATCACGCCATCGGTATCCGCATATAAATAAGCGCCTTGATTAAACTCAACACCACCAAACGATAACGAAATTCCTTGTTGACCTGAAGATACGGGGATAGATTTTCTCGGACAGGTTCCCAATGCGAATAATGCTACAGGGATATCAGTGATTTGAAAAGTATCTCGGATGTAGCCGTTAATAATAATACCACTGTAGTTGTTCTGATGAGCGAACTTCATTAAGTTCTCACCCACAACGGCATAATATTCTTGGTCTACATCTACAACAACAACTTTACCGCTACCATCTTCATCTCTGAGTAACTTGATAAGATCACTATTATTTTTGTTCAATTTAATGGTGATTATTTCACCTTGGCATTTGCTAGCGCCACCAAAATTGCTATAACCTGCTGCTAACACAGCTACCTTGTCACTATGCTCATCACAGATATCAGCAGTAAAAAATGTCATTTGTTTATCCTGTTCTTATATATAAGCCACAATTCTAACATTAAAACAGCGTTTTAATTTGGAATTTGTTACTATATATTCACTAATTTTGAATATATATGAAAAAACATCGAGAGTGGAATAGATGAAGGTAGTAACAGGCGTTGTGGGTAATGATATCCACGTAGTAGCCAATAGATTGATCGAGCTTTCTCTTAATGCTCGAGGCTTTGAAGTATTTAACTTAGGTGTAAATACTTATTTGGAAGAGTTCTTTGATGCTGTGATTGAAACGGGGGCTGAAGTGCTTTTGATTTCGTCACTCAATGGTGAAGCTGAAGGCTGGGGACGAGAAGTTAAGCTGTTGAAGTCTAAATATAAAGGTTTAGATGACGTTATTATGGCGATTGGTGGGAATTTGGTTGTTGGTAGCGGTAATGCCGAAGAAATAGTTCCAAAATACAAAGGTTATGGTTTTGATTTAGTGTGCCATCAAGTGGACTTAAATACTGGGCTTGACTCTTTAGAAGCTTTAATAAAAGAGAGAAATTTAACATGAGCCTATTACAAGAAGAACGAGAAATTATTCTCAGTAACGAATACGTAGACTCTTTTGATTTTGCTGAAGTTTCTGAATTTGTTGCCAACGCAAGCAAAGAATTATTTATCTCCCATCACTTTAAAAAGAAAAATAAGATGTTGGTGCAACCTCGTGGTGGCTTTCCTACTTATCAAAAGCAATCAGCCCTTTATGAGTATTTTGTAAAAGCCAATGTTGATGTTTTGCCACTGACGATTGATTCAAATACCCGATTAAATGATTACGCAACATCAAAGAAGATGCTGCGTCTTAGTGAAGAAAATGACGTAGATATGCTTAATGGCTATCCATTGGTCAATCATGGTTATCGAACCACACGAAAAATGATCACTCGTTTTAATAAGCCAGTCAGCTTACGTCACGGTACGCCCGATGCAAGATTATTGATTGAAACAGCTATAGCGTCTGGAATTTTTGAAATAGAAGGGGGACCAATAACCTACCTTTTACCTTATTCAAAAAATTTCCCTCTTGATAAGGCCTTTTTGTACTGGAAATATGTAGAAAAAGTCTGTGCTAATTACTCTAGTCTTAATGAACCAATTAACCGAGAGTCGTTTGGTCCACTTACCGCGACTTTAGTGCCACCAGCGATTACCATTGTTATTCAATTATTGGAAATGTTGTTGTCGTTAGAAGAGGGCGTTAAATCATTCTCAGTCTCGTTTTCACAAACCGGCTCTATGAATCAAGATATTGTGATGGGCGCGGTGATCAAAAAGTTAGCTAAATACTACGCTAACGAGATCAACTGTGGCGATGCAGCTATTCATCTTGTTTACCATCAATGGATGGGGGCTTTTCCAACCAATAAAGATTATGCCGAGCAATTGATCAGTATTTCGACAGTTATTGCAGCAATGGTTGGGGCAGATAAAATCATTACCAAAACCCGCGAAGAAGCCTCAGGTATTCCAACCAAAGAAGCTAACGCTAAAACGGTTGCCAACACCCAATATTCACTAGGTATTCTTAATGGTCTTCCTAAAATCGTTGATGAAGAAGAGGAAGAAATATTAACACTGGAAGTTAAAGCCATTATGGAAGCGGTATTTAATGATCCTGCCGACACGTTGTGGCGAAAAGTGTTTAACTCTATTAAGAATGGCATTATTGATGTGCCTTTCTCGCCTCACATTATCAATCACAATAATATGATCACCATTCGCGATGCTCAGAAAAATATTCGTATTATTAAACGAGGCAACGTGCCTATTCCTGATAGGTGTTATGCCTTTGAAAAAGCACAATGTGATTTAACCAAAGATACTAACAGTATTGTTAATGACATTATTCACGATATAGGAATTATGCAATGAGCCAAATAAGCCAAACAAGTCATAGTGGCAACGGCCGTGATAAGTTACTTATCGATGTTGGTAGCACTTACTTTAAACTCAGTACGCCAAATAGTATCGAGCAACACTTTAGAGATTTTAATAAAAGCATACTCGATGACTTAACCCAAAAATGTGGACCTTTAATTGAAAGTTATAATAAAGAAGATATCCATATTTGTTCGTCCGCTAATGGCGGTTTAAATACGCTCATTATTGGTATCACAAAGACCTTCTCTTTAAAATATGCCACTAATATCGCCTTTAATTCAGGCATAAATATTATTGATACCGTGCTTTATCAAAATATTGCCAGTTATTCTGTGCCGAGTGATTTAATTGATGTGGTTATCATTGTTGGGGGTATTGACTCTAACAACAGTATTTATGCTGATGACTTGTATCAGTATTTATCTCAGCTTCACTACTCAAATATTGTTTTTGTTGGTAGTGAGCAAGATGCACCTTTGATGCAAGAAAATATTAGTAATCTTGTTGTTTTACCGAATATTATCGATAACCGATTGCATATAGTTGAAGACTCACTAAAAGAGTATTTAACCAATTTATATCAGCAAGATATTGAAGGTAAAGAAGACATTAAACACTTGTATGATATTACCGCTAATCAAATTTACCCCACGCCTTATATCGTTAACAAGACATTGCCTTTTATTGATAGCAGTTATGCGGTGGTAAACCCCTTTATATTGTTAGATATTGGTGGCGCCACTACAGATATTCATTATTCAAAAGATTTAGTGGACGAAAATATTGTTACCAATAACGAATATGATCGATTAGTGTTTAAAAAGTTGGGGGTTTATAAATCAAAGCAATCGCTAATTTTTACCGCCAAAAATAATGAGTTTGTTTATGAATTGCTCACGCACTTAAAAGTCACTGAGAATATTTTTGAACAACAAAGTGATAAAGCGACTAAAATACTGATGCAATTAGCGATCTTCTTGGTATTGTGTAAAATGTCTCATTACAGAAAATCCTATGTGAATTTAAAGCTTTTGGCGGTTAATTCTATCGTTCTAACCGGCGGTATTACTAAAGTGCTAACTGTTGATGAAATTGAAGATGTTATCAGCTTCTTTTATCGAAAAATTCTAAATTCGGATCACAATCCAGCGGCAGTGATTGATAGCAATTATGATATTTGGACGCTTGATACAGAAGGAAAAGAAAAATGTCAATAAACTGCGTAAGAACACTGCTTGAGAAAGCTGTTAAAACCCACGGTGATAAAATAGCGTTAGTTTTTAACGACAAAAGTATCAGTTATAGCGAGTTGTTTGCCAGAGTGAATCAAGTAGCCTTTTACCTTAGAGAGCTAGATTTACCCAAAGGCGCGAGGATCGGTATATATTCGAGTAAAAGCATTGAACAAGTAGTGGCTATTCTTGCTATTTTATCAACCGACTACATCTTGGTGCCTTTAACAAAACTGCTCAAGCCTGAGCAAGTTGAATATATTATTAATGATTGCGGTATTAAGTGTATTATTACTGATCAAAAACAACTTGAAAATATTAAAGAAATTGATTTTGATGGCCAAGTGATTGCTTATCAAACTACCGATAAAAATACCGCTTCTTTTGAAGAGATCTACAAGTATTACAACCAACCTTATCAATGTAATATTAATAGTAACAGTAATGCTGTAATTACCTATTCTTTTGGCGTTTCAGGCAGGCCCAAAGGCATCGTTATTTCACATCGAAATTTAACCGATTCAGCTCGGGTGGTTTCTCAATATTTAAACTTAAAAAGAGATGATGTTATTTCAGGGGTATTAATATTTAACCTTGATTATGGTCTCAATCAACTTTTCTGTTCTCTGTATAAAAAAGCCACGTTAGCATTGCACTTATTTATCTTACCGGATGATTTCTTTAATCACATCATCAACGACAAGGTAACCGTATTGCCACTGATGCCGGTGACTATTTCACAAATGTTTGAAGATGGCATGAACCGTATACCCAATGCTGAGTTATTTGCTAATGTTAAAACGATCACCTCATCAGGTGGCAATGTGACTGCTAGGATGATCAGTGAATGTAAAAAGACTTTTGAAAATGCTGATTTTTATTCTATGCATGGTCTTACGGAAGCCTTTCGCTCTACTTATCTTGATCCGTCACAAGTTAAAATTCGCCCAGACTCTATTGGCAAACCAATCGCTGATGTTGAAATATATGTGCTCAATGAAGATGGCAAAGAGTGTGCAGTGCGGGAAGTCGGTGAAATGATCCACCGCGGTGGTTATATTTACAAAGGCTTTTGGAATGCTCCAGAGCAAAATGCCCAACGTTTCAAATCAGTTGAAATCCTAAAAGATGTTATTGAAATTGAAGGGCAACTCACCGATGAATTGGTTGTTGCTACTGGGGATTATGTTTACAAAGATGAAGAAGGTTATTTTTACTTTGTCTCAAGACACGATGACATGATCAAAACACGAGGTTTTAGGGTTTCTCCTTATGAAGTTGAATCTGTGGTTGCTAAGAATATCCCACTAATAGAGCAATGTGCGGTGTTTGGCATTGATAATGAGCTTATCGAAGAAGAAATTGTCATGGTTTATTCTTCGATGAGTGAAATATCTGAGCAAGAGATCATCTTTGAGCTGAAAAAGCACTTAGCGTCTTATATGATCCCTAGTCGAATACTCTATAAGAAGTCGTTACCTTTGGTACAATCAGATAAAAATAATATCAACAAAGAAGAATTAAAACTCGAACTCTCTGGCAGATAATAATTGAGGGAGGTTGCTGAAATCAGCCTTCCGTTAACCTAGCTAGTTTTGTTCACGAATGAGTGTAAGAAATATGTTTATCGGAAATAATATAAGTGTGATCACCCCTTGTATAAGTCAATGCTGCTTAGATGGAAATGATGTTTGTATGGGGTGTTATAGGTCATCAGCAGAGATCACTGATTGGGTCAACAAGTCTGAAGATGAAAAAATTGA
>MAAC01010937.1_pt1 | contig 18247 bp, 19 predicted proteins | sample 1115981 | NCBI WGS metagenome assembly MAAC01 (sample SAMN04961126, study PRJNA320927) | seawater metagenome | isolation source: sample BD02T64 sea water enriched with oil for 64 days | place: USA:Gulf of Mexico | collected 2013-07-27 | reverse complement strand
AGTCCATCTCAACAAAGTCGCACGTCAGCTAAACGAACGCCCAAGAAAGACATTGCAATTTGAAACACCGGCTGACAGATTTAATCAATGTGTTGCGTTGACCGATTGAGATGACAACCAATCGCCAGCAAAAAACAGTCCAAGTTTTAAAAATCTGCCAGAGAAGATATTTGTGAGTTCTATTAGGAAATCAAAAAACTTTGGACGTATTTCCTTAATCTCAAAATTCGTTAATTCTTGGTCTATATCAAAAGCTAATCTCCTTGGTGAGCCAAGAGGTGATTGAAGAAATAGCACTCTATCCCACTGCTCATTCTTTTGAGCTGTTACCACACCGTCACATATATCAACTTCTTCCGGATCAATACCAGAAAACAACCCGTAATCGTATTTATTTGATAGAGTTTGCAATTCATTAAAGAGGTCAACATTACCTTCTGTTGAATAACCGAACCCAATAGTTGTGCTCATTCTAACCGCTTTCCTCTGGCGCAAATCACTGGTGCGTGTATCGGGCAGTTTGGGGTATATTCTTTGATTATCCAAGATAATTTGCATGGCTGCTGTAAATTCTGCTTTATCCAGCGATTGATTTTCGTATCTTTTGCAATGTACTTTCTTGGCCAAGAGGCCCACGCAATTGTTTCAGGAGTCCTTTTACTTGAGCGCTCATCGCGACGATCCCGTCGTTCATGAATTGTTCGTGGTTTCTCTCTATATTGGCGAGGTCATACTTGTAATTGACCATGATGCCTGCCGCCTGTGAAATCCCTTTGTCAGAGGTGTCGCCCATCCAGTTGATCTGGTGAAGTTCTGCGCCGTTCTTGAGGTGGAAACGTGCGACAGGATCAAGGGCCCGACCTCTGGGATCTTTCTCAATAAAATAAGCCGTACTGAGCCTGAGCAGGGGGGCACGCAATAACTCTGTAAGTTCGTTATTCTCCTGCCAGTTTATTTCCATAAAACAAGACAGGACTGCCGCTTTTGCGTCCTTCTGGTCTGTAATTTCTTGAAGCCTCTTCATTTCATCCCGGGTAACTGCATCGCTGAAAACAGTGTTTTCAAGAGTATCCAGCCAACGTCGGAAACCGGGAACAGGGGAAAGAGTTGAGAAGGTTTTTATCCAGGGGAGTTCTTTTGACAGGTGAGGGACGACCTTCTTGATCAAGTGCTCGCCAAAGCTGATCCCTCTCAGGCCCGTTTGAGTATTGGTTATTGAGTAGAATATCGCCGTATCGGCATCTCTTTGATCTCCAAGGGGCGCAGCGACATCCAGTATATCCTGAACGTTATCGGCAATGCCTTTAACAAGCGCGACTTCGACAAATGCCAGGGGTTCATCAGGCATTCTTGGGTGGAACAGGGCGTAACAGCGCCGGTCTGAATCCAGTCTGTTTCTCAAATCATTCCATGAGGTAATCTGATGGACGGCCTCGTAAGTGATGAGCTTTTCTAAAAGAGCTGCGGGGGTACGCCACGTCATCTCGACAAAGTCGAGAAAGCCGATGTCGAACCAGGAGCTCAGGAGCTGCTGTAAATCGTTATCAAGTGCCTGAAGGTATGGATCACTACCCTTGAAAGAAAGTAGGTCCGTTCTCATGTCGACGAGGAACTTAATACCATTGGGGAGGGCGTTAAACTGCGTGAGGAGCTTTAATCTTTCCGGTGCAGATGATTGTCGTAGTTTGTCGACCGCAATCGCGCGTTCGGCCTCATTGTTTGCCGAGAGATAATTATCTACGGATTGACGCAGTTTATCTTCATCCGGTGAAAAATCTTTGGCGAGACAGGTCAAAAAACCCTGTCGTCCCTGTTGATCGAGCTCTAGATAAGTTCGCCCCAGATCAGCCGTGCGCATCCTTTGTGAAACGTCGCCGCCTGGACCATTGATGCAATCGTCCATTACTTGTTTCAAGGGTTTATGAGAGGTTACTGAATGGGTCAATTTTCCCAAACCCAGAGTACGTGCCGCATTCTGTGCAATGTCACGCCAGGCACCTGAAACCTGTGACATGGTGGTTCCGACGAACAGGGTTGTCTCGGTCATTCGTAACTCCTTGCTGGCCTCGAAGGGGCGCTAGGGCAAAAAACGGGTACTTGTGCTCTTAAGCTTTGGTTTGTTGTGAGAACATTATTTCGCAAACAGATGGCTGTATTCCTGTCGCAGGATATTCTTTTGGACTTTGCCCATGGTGTTTCGAGGAAGCTCGTCGATAAAGATAACGGCTTTGGGTTGTTTGAAACGTGCGAGTTGCTCTTTCAATCCCACCTTGATGTACTCTTCATTAAGCTCTTTTGAGCCATCTCCAATGACGACGGCAACAACGGCTTCGCCAAAATCCGGGTGGGGGGTGCCAACGACGGCTGATTCCTTAACGCCGTCGATATCGTCGACCACGAGTTCTATTTCTTTGGGATAGACATTATAGCCACCGCTGATGATCAAGTCTTTGGCGCGCCCAACAATGGCAATGCGATTGTCTTCGGCTATCGTCGCGATATCACCCGTTATAAAGAAACCATCGTCGGTAAATTCTTCAGCTGTTTTCTCAGACATTTCCCAATAACCTTTGAAAACGTTGGGACCTTTGATTTCAAGTACACCTGCGTCGCCTTGCTCTGTTCCTCTCGAAAGTCTGGCTTCAACACCGGGAAGAGGGTAGCCAACGGTTCCCGCAATTCGCTCACCTTTGAGCGGATTTGAGGTGATCATACCAGCTTCCGTCATGCCATAGCGCTCCAGGATCGACATACCAGTGCGCTCAGAAAACTGGGCGAAAGTATCTTCTAACAGAGGGGCAGATCCTGAAATAAATATCCGCATGTTTGCGCAGAGGTTACGCCCGAAATTCTCTTGGCTCAGCAGTCGGGTATAAAAAGTTGGGACACCCATCATAACGGTGCTTTGCGGGATGAGTTCCATCGCCACTTCGACATCAAATTTTGGCAAGAACCACATAGCCGAGCCGTTCATCAGGACGCAGTGAAGCGCAACAAAGAGCCCGTGGACATGGAAGATTGGCAAGGCATGTAAAAGAACATCACCTTCTTGCCAACCCCAGTGTTCGTGAAGTACCCGCGCATTGCTGGTCAGATTGTCGTGGGTCAGCATCGCGCCTTTGGAGCGACCGGTCGTGCCAGAGGTATAAAGAATTGCGGCGATATCGTCACCAGCGACATCGGCAATCTCACTAATGGGAGATGCCGTGTCATAGGCGCTCATTAAGCTGCCTGTTCCGTCGGTATTCAGAGTGAGCAGGTGGGCGACAGAATTTTTTTCAGCAATGGCGACCAGCATTTTATGTTTGGTAGGACTGCAAACCATAATGTGAGGGGTGGCATCGCCGAGAAAATAATTTAGCTCATCCGGTGTGTAGGCGGTATTAAGGGGAAGGTACACCGCTCCGACACGCAAACAGGCCAGGTACAAAACCACGGCTTCGGTTGTTTTCTCAACCTGGACCGCGACCCTGTCACCGGGGGCTGTGCCTAAGGAAATGAGCGCTCCGGCCATTTTGGATGTATGAGCCTCAAGCCTGTCATAACTTAAGCTTTTCCCATCGGCTTCCATTATAAAGGGCGATGATAAATCAGCAGGGAAACGTGATTGGAAAAGAGCGTAAAGATTCTTAGACATAAACAAGTCCAATTTATTTTTAAGGGTTATAACAGCCTATAAGGGGAATGAGTTTGGGTCAGATTTTCATCATGCCGTTTGATCGATAAGGTCCATGGGCAAGCTGGCAAGAAAGTCGTTGAAAGATCCCCGTTGAACAGTGACATGGGTGCTTAAAAGTTGCTCCGCCAAGGCCTTGTCGCCAGAAGTGATGGCCTCGGTTATTTCGCCGTGTTCCTGAAAGGAATTGTTCAACCGATTGCTTTGACGGAGTTGAAGCCGTCGATAAGGGGTGAGGCGATTGCGCAAACTCATCGTTTGCTCACTCAGAAACTCGTTGTGGCTGCCTTTGTAAATAGCTTCGTGGAAAGCAACGTTTGCACGGTAATAACCATCATAGTCCCGTTCCTTAACCATAGCCTCAGACGCGAGGTGAAGTTCTTTAAGTTTGTTTCTTTCATCATCCGTCATGCGATCAGCAGCCAAACGGCCACAGGTGCCTTCCAGCTCAGCCATGACTTCAAACATGTCGACCAGTTCTCTCAAACCCATTTTTTTGACAAATGCACCACGACGCGGACGGATTTCTACCAGTTGCATCATGTTCAACTGTTGAAGAGCTTCGCGGACAGGCGTTCTGGAAACGCCAAAGCGTTCAGTTAAGGCCACCTCGTCCAAGCGTGTGCCAGGTGTGAGTTCGCCAAGGACGATTTCGTGTTCAAGCTGTTTTCTCAACTCATTCGACGACATATTTGGCAAACTCAGGTCTCCTGTCTTTTAAGTATCATTTAGCTGCTTGTTAAAGGCAGTTATCCCTCATTTGATAGGGGAATAAAAATCATAATACAGAGTTTTTGTATTTTTAAAAGGGTTTCTTGTATACAATAATTATTGACTTGTATTTATTCATAGGTTTATTGTGTTTTCTATTGAAATCCAAGTTGTAAAAATAAAAAACAGGTCTAGCTCCCTCAACAGGGAAGCTAAGAGTACCTAAACAGGGAGAATATAATGAAAATTTCAAAAAAAGCTCTGGGGTTGATGCTCGGTGGAATGGTCTTTACAGGGGGATTACTTGCCGAGACCGCAGTGGCTGCAAGCTTGAAAGCATCACATCAGTGGCCAGGTGGCAAAGGCGATGTGCGCGATGAAATGGTTCAAATTATTGCGCGTGAAGTAAATGCGGCAAACGTTGGTCTGGATATCAAGGTTTACCCGGGAAAAGCTCTGTTCAAACCAAAAGAACAGTGGGGCGCAATGGTCAAAGGGCAGCTCGACATTTCTGCTTTTCCTCTTGCTTATGCTGCGGGACGCCATCCTGAATTTAATGCGACCAACATGCCGGGCCTTGTGAAAAATCATGACCATGCAAAACGCTTGAACACTTCACCTTTCATGGATGATATCAAAAAAATTATCGATGAAGCTGGTGTTGTCGTCCTTGCCGATGCCTGGCTCGCAGGTGGTTTTGCATCGAAAAAACAGTGCATCCTTGGCCCGGACACAATGAAAGGCCAGGTAACGCGTGCGGCGGGGAAGTCATTTGAACAAATGCTGGTTGGGGCTGGTGCTTCCATTGCCTCCATGCCGAGTTCAGAAATTTATTCTGCGATGCAAACCGGTGTTCTTGATGCTGCAAATACTTCTTCAGGAAGTTTTGTATCTTATCGTATTTATGAACAGGTCAAATGCCTGACGGCACCTGGTGATAACGCGCTCTGGTTCATGTATGAGCCGCTCCTGATGTCAAAAAAGAGCTGGAACAAACTCAACGAAGAACAACAGGCTGCGCTTATGGCTGCAGGTAAAAAATCTGAAGACTTCTTTGTTGATGCGGCCAAAGGTTTGGACAACAAGCTGGTTGAAGCCTATGAAGGCGCTGGTGTTGAAGTTGTAACCATGAGCGACGAACAGGCTGCTGCCTGGTTGGCGATTGCGAAAGAGACTTCCTATAAATCTTTCGCTGAAAAAGTTAATGGCGGTGAAGAGCTGATTAGCAAAGCCCTCGCAGTAGAATAACTGAAACGATCATGCCCCGCAGATGATCTGTGGGGCATTTTCTTTGGGTTACTTTGTTCGTTTCAGCTCTTTTTTACTGGTCAGAACAACATGAATTTTTTCATTGATATCGTACGCCAACTTTCACGAGTTTGTGGCGTATTTGCGTCCATTTTGATCGCATCAGCTATTGTTGTGGTTTGCCAAATGGTCGTCCTTCGTTATTTCCTTCAAGAATCTACGGTCTGGCAAACAGACTACGTGACGTTTTCGTTAGTTGCGGCAACCCTCATCGGCAGTCCTTATGTGCTTTTGATCAAAGGGCACGTAAACGTCGATCTGCTTCCACATTACCTCAGTCTTCCGGCGCGCCGTATCCTTGCTTTTTTGGCAAGCCTCGGGGGTTTGCTCTTTACATCGCTTCTCGCCTGGAAAGGGTTTGAATTGTTTGAAGAGGCGTTAATAGGTGGCTGGGTGACAGATACCATCTGGGAACTTCCGCTTTGGATACCTTATTCGTCGCTTCCTATCGGGGTAGGGCTGTTGTCCCTGCAATACATTGCGGACATTTTAGCCCTGATCAATGGTCGGGATATGCCCTTTGCCATGGAATCTCACAGTGCGTTTGAGGGGGAATAATCATGGATCCACTTTATATCGGTCTTTTGGTCGCCTTAGTAACCATCCTTGTTCTGTCCTCTGGTATTCCTGTGGCTTTTGGTCTTGGTCTCGTCGCCATAGGGTTTCTCTTTGTTTTTGAGGGTTTTGGGTCACTGGATGTCGTTGCCGAAACCTTCTTTTCCGGCCTTGCTGAATTTGCGCTGGTTTCGATCCCGATGTTTATCGTTATGGGCGCTGCAGTGGCTTCTTCGCCTGCGGGTAAGGATCTTTACGCAGCGCTTGATCGCTGGCTCAACCGGGTTCCCGGCGGTTTGATTATCTCCAACATTGGGGCTTGTTCTATTTTTGCAGCGCTTAGCGGGTCATCGCCAGCAACCTGTGCCGCCATTGGTAAGATGGGCATTCCCGAGATGCGCAAACGCGGTTATCCCGACGGTCTCGCCACGGGATCAATCGCCGCGGGGGGGACGCTTGGTATTTTAATCCCGCCGTCGATCACCATGATTGTTTACGGTATCGCCACCGAAACCTCTATCGGTCGTCTGTTTCTTGCGGGCCTGTTGCCCGGCCTTTTACTGACGACGTTGTTTATGTGCTGGTCGCTTTATACCGCATGGCAAAATGGCTATAGCTTTAAGGATCAGGCCAATAAATATAGCTGGCGTGAAAAGTTCGAGGTCCTGCCACGGGTTTTCCCCTTCCTGATGATTATCGTTGGTGTGCTCTATGTGCTTTATGGCGGTGTCGCGACACCATCGGAAGCTGCTGGTGTTGGGGCTCTGTTCTGCCTTGTCCTTGTGGTGGTCATCTACCGCATGTGGCAACCGCGCAAGATCTGGGGCATCCTCTCAGACTCAATGAAAGAGTCCGTGATGATCCTGATGATTATCGGGGCCTCAGCTCTTTTCAGCTACACGCTATCCTCGCTCTATGTGACCCAGTCTATTGCGGAATACATTGCCGCACTCGACATCAATAAATGGCAGCTGTTGATCATCATCAACCTGTTTTTGTTGGTCGCTGGGTTCTTCCTGCCCCCGGTTGCCGTGATCCTGATGACGGCACCTATTCTTTTGCCGATTATCATACAGGCGGGTTTTGATCCCTATTGGTTTGCGGTTGTGTTCACCATCAATATGGAAATCGGTCTGATCACACCTCCTGTCGGGCTCAATCTCTATGTTATCAATGGCATCGTACCGGATGTATCGCTACCAACCATCCTCAAGGGCGCGCTTCCCTTTATGCTCTGTATGGTTTTGGCGATCGCAATCCTTTGCGTCTTTCCAGAGATTGCAACCTGGCTGCCCAACTACATGATGGGTGGAGGATAAATTTAGCCCTTTATCGTTTATACCTGTTGCGTGAGAAAGCCGGTTGGTCGAGAAATCGATCAGCCGGCTTTATTTTGCGGAAGGAACACAAACCAGTTGCCATGAAATCTATCTCCTACATTAAAGATGAGAGGAAACATTTTTGTTGACTCCTGAGTTTATAATTATAAAGATGTAAATATAATATATCTTTAAGTGTGGAGAAGCGTTATGACCTTATTGCACTGGCTTGAAGTCGGCTTTTTGTTCCCTGGTAATATCGTTGTTCAAAAACTTGGTGTCAGCGTTGAGGAAGACGGCGGCATTCTACGCTCTTTCATCAACATGTGCGTATGGGGCATCGTTACCGGGACCATCGCCTTTTATAGCCTGTAATGCTTTATCGGCCAATTTATCCCACGATAAAGAGAGAGCTATCCGGTGATAACGCGCATGATGTTTTCGATCGGGCCGCGTGCGCAGAACTTGGAATATGCCCAGACATAAATTGCTGTAAAAAGACAGAAGATGGCAGAGGCAAGTATTGCTTCATCTGTGGTCCGAATTGCATTTGGCCCCTCAAGTAAGCCAAGAAATTCCAGTATTCCCATGCCCAGCAAGATATGAGCAATGTAAAGGGTGAGAGTTTGCCGCCCGATTTGATTACATAATTTTAAGAGTGCTCGACCCTTTAACCAGAGACTAACCCGAAGACTAACAGCCAAAACCATGCAGGCGGTACTCATTCCTGCGATCATATAAAAGGGCATGGGCGGAATAGGTTCCGTTGTTGCAATGTCGAGCAGGTCCTGTTCGGCCCCTTCCAAAAGGGTCAGTGTCAAAAGCGAAAGTCCTTCGACTGTGATCAGCGCGATCAAGCCGTAGATAAACAGCTTCGCCTGGGTAGAGCTTTCCCCGAGAGAAAACCTGCTCAAGAAAATACCAAAGAGAAAAAAGGCGAGCCAGGGGATAACCGGGTGCCAACCGTTAAAGAACAGGTTGAGAATAAAGCCCTCAAAACTCCAGAAATTTTGATAGGTGTAGGTCTTCCAGTCCCAGCCGAGATCGTAATCAAGGGTGAACAACATCAAAGTGAAACAAGCGATCAGAGCGATGATGGAAAAGATCAATCCAGCGGAATTAACGCGGATAAACAAGGCACCAAAAAAGAAATAGAGCGCATAATAGTGCAGGATATCAGCCTCAAATATCAGGCTGTTGAGAAGACCGATGGCAAGCAGGAATAGTGCGCGTTTTGTGGTCAGAATAAAAAGCTGCTCGTCCTTAACCTTACCCGAGGCGAGGCCCAAACCAATCCCCGCCAGAACAACAAAGGTCGCCGCCGCCCGACCTTCAATCGCGCCCACAAATGTCGTGGCTAGAAGCGACCCCTGACCCTCAGCCCCCATGGCCACGGTAAAATTCACCAAAACCATGCCGACAAAAGCTAAAAACCGGGCGAAATCGAGCCCTTCAACACGGGGAGTAGCAGTCATCTCTTATCCTGTATTCAAAGAACCTGCTTTGCGCCGATCTTTTAAAGCCAGATCATAAAAAACGGTACACCAAGCAACGAATGATGGAGTGAATAAACAATGAAGCTGACAAATATCTGACGAGAAATTCAGAGGCCTAATTCGTAATGCTCATTCAGGTGCGTAAGTAGCCATTTACGCTGATCATCGCTGGCAGTCGTGAAAAACTCTATCCGATTACGGCCTTGATCGATTGTCATGCGAGTACCGTTACCTGTTTTGCGCAGGGCCAATGTCTGTAATTGCTCTAGCGTAAAAGTGTAGCTTCTTCTTTTATGATAGAGAGCTTTTCTAAACTTTTTTTGATCTGAGGGGCGTATGAAAAAGAAACCAACTGTTATTGGTGGTAAGCCGTCATCAAAAGTTAATGTGGGTTTATTCAAAGTTAATGTTTCAGGTGTTGATCCCCGAATAAGTCGATATATAGCTTTTAGAAATATCAATAATGCTAATGTAACGAAAGCGATGGCAGACCAAGTTGTTGTTATATGTAATAAATATAAGAAGTTACTGTTGATAGTATCATCTTCTAATGACGGTATAATAACACCAAATAAAATGAATGGACAAAATAGAGCCATAAATATGGTGAATAGGATAGATATAGGGCGCATGAACCAATGTTGTTTATGACTGGAGCTGAATCTTATATCTCCATTTAATCCGTCATGAGGAAAAGGAAAATTTCGGTCTTGAGGTTTGTTCATCGTTTTCTAGGTAATTGAGGAAGAAATTTCTTATAGTGATTGGTCAGGTAGTGGAATAACCACTCTCGTTCTACTTCACTTGCACCAAAAGCGATCTCTATTTCCTTTTTGTTATGCTTAAGAGCCAATTTATTACCATTTACAGTCTCTGTTAGTGAAAGCGTTTCTAGAGAATCAGGAGGAAATTGATACGTTCTCCGGCGATGTAACAACGTTTTCCATCTTCTGGGAGAATCATAATACCCAGAAGAGTTGATCCCTAGATGAGGTGGTGGTACGCCATTATCAAATGTCAGGTTAGCTTTATTAAGAACATACTGCTCTGAGATTGGTTTTCTGATTAACTTATAAAGCCAAAAACAATAAAAAGCACCAAAGCCTGAGCCACCTAAGTATATCAAGCTATCTAAAGAGTTGGTGAGATCATTTAGAGTGGATAGAATGAGAGATAGGCAGAAGAGCAGAATTACTAGAAAGCCTATAATATATAAAAAGGTTTGTATCCGGGACCTTTCAAAAGGAATGGTAATCCTTTCGTGACCGTCAAAGGTATCAATTTTAATTGGTGAGTCCGCGGGCAGTTCTTTAAGCATAAATTATTTTCAATTTATCAAATCAGGAAATTCGCCAAGACTTCGTTGTTCGTAATATCCTGGAACTGGATGCCGTTTTCGTGGAACTTTTCCATCAGGGTATCAAAGTTGTTCGGGTTCTTGGTCTCGATGCCGATCAGGATGGAACCGAAGTTACGGGCGGATTTTTTCAAGTATTCAAAACGTGAGATATCGTCCTCATCACCGAGCAGGAAGAGGAAGTCTTTCAAAGCACCAGGACGTTGGGGCATTCTGAGGACGAAGTATTTTTTCAGACCTGCGTATTTCAGGGCGCGTTCTTTAACTTCGGGCAGGCGTTCAAAGTCGAAGTTACCACCGGAAGTTACACAGACGACATTTTTGCCTCTGATAACTTCGGGATCTATGGCCTGCAGGATGTCGATGGAAAGAGCCCCGGCAGGTTCCAGAACCACACCTTCGATGTTGAGCATGGTGATCATGGTGGCACAGAGACGATCTTCGGGGGCGAGCAGGACTTTGTCGGAAGAGAAGTGCTTCAGGGCTTCGAAGTTGTGCTCGCCGATAAGGGCGACGGCGGCACCATCGACAAAGTTATCAACGGTCTCAAGTTTGACCCGGCGACCTTCGATCAGGCTTTCCTTGAGGCTTGGAGCTCCGGCAGGTTCGACAAACCAAAAGTCGGTATTCGGGGACTGCTCCCCGAGATAGCGGGTAACGCCTGCGGCAAGTCCTCCGCCACCAGCAGGCATGATCAACGTGTCGAGGGGTTCTCCATCCAGTTGCTCTAGAATTTCGAGGCCAATGGTGGCCTGACCTTCGATAATGTCAGGATGATCAAACGGCGGGACCATAAAGGCACCTTCTTCGTCGGCAAACCTATGTGCGGCTTCATAGGCCTCATCAAAAATATCACCAACCAGCTGAACCTTGATATATGGACCACCAAAGGCCCGGGTCTTGTGGATCTTTTGCTGTGGTGTTGTCGTCGGCATGAAGACAGTGCCGTGCTTTTTGAAATGGTTACAGGTATAGGCAAACCCCTGCGCATGATTACCCGCTGAGGCGCAGACAAATTGCTGCTTGGCCAACTGTTCCGCGCCACGTTGATCATTCTCAAGCGCTTTAGTGAAAAAATTAAACGCACCACGAATTTTGTAGCTGCGGACCGGGGTCAGATCTTCACGTTTGAGGTAAACGTTACAATCGTACTTATCCGAGAGAAAGCGATTGTGTTGCAACGGAGTTTGGGAAAATACCGTTGAAATATTTTGCCGTGCTTTTTGAACAGAATTCTCGAATGCAGCCATTATCTTAACCCTTGAGGAACAACAGCTATTTCTATACGCGCTCTTTCAGTTCTTGTATAGAGCGTTTGCGAATAGATCTCATGCATTAACGGCACCTTTATTGACCAGATAGGGTGTTCAAAAAAGCAGGATACAAATAAAATTTCATTTTTTATGACAGTTTTTTTGACTGCTCTCGTGAAAAGTATGTCAGCAGCGATTTCCGCTGTCAGGTAGGACATTCAAAAGGAGCAGGTAGCATGCCCGTAATTTCAACAAATACTTCCGCTAATACAGCGTTAAGATACCTTAATAGTAATTCGGCTGAACAGTCGTCTATTACGGCCAAAATTGCCAGTGGTTCAAGGATTCAGAAAGCATCGGACGATGCCGCAGGTCTTGCTATTGGTACCAAGATTGAATCTGATGTCACCACACTAATGCAAGCGGCGACCAACGCATCAAATGGTGCGTCGATCCTGCAGGCTGCGGATGGTGGTCTCTCCAATATTTCTGATATTTTGCAACGTATGAAGCAGCTTTCTACACAGGCGCTGTCTGGTGCTGTGACAGATGATGAGCGTGCTTTCATCGATGCGGAATTTCAAGAGCTGATCGAAGAGATCGATGGCATTGCAACTGGTACCCGTTTCAATGGGCAATCCTTGCTGGATGGCTCTACTGATTTTGTGACCGGGACCGGGGTTGACTTCATGGTGGGGTCTGATGTGACGGACATCATTACAGTCGAAATTTCAGATGTGGATGCAACGGCACTTGGTGTTAATGCGCTTGATGTAACCGATACAGCAAATGCAACAGCAGCAAGTACGGCTATTGATACTGCAATTGCCACGGTATCTCAAACGCGTGCGGAAGTCGGGGCGCAGATTTCCCGGTTTGAATTCAGGGGGGATTCCATTGCAACGCAAACGGAGAACCTTGATGCCGCGAAATCATCGATTATGGACGCTGATATTGCGTACGAACAAGCCCAGCTTTCATCAGCAGAAGTCTTGACCGAGGCATCTATTGCTGCCTTGTCCAAGGCGAATGAGACGCCTCAGTCCCTTTTACAGCTTATCCGCTGAAAGAGTGGATGGGGGAGTGATGAGAGTGAGACTTAACTAAGTACGCGACTGGTGGAGGAAATAGAACCCCCTCTTTTTCCTCCACCACCTTTTTTAGTTTTACAGCTGCTGCTGTGGGAGAGACCAATGACATCAACAAGCGGGATCGCAACAAGTTCTTCAGGGACGGTTTATCTCGTGGGGTCTTCCAGTGGGCTGGATACTTCTGCACTTGTGGAAGCTGCTGTGGCAACCAAGAAGCTCCCGGCTGATAATCTGGAGGTGAAAATCTCGGAAAACGACGCGGAAATAGCCGCCTATCAAGAGATGCAGAGCCTGTTGAACAGTCTTGCAGATAGCCTTTACCCTATGACGAACCCAACAGGGTTATTGGGGGATGAGGAAAATATCTTTTCCCAAAATGAAGCTTATTTAAGTTCTTCTGATATTTCTGATCCATCCTCGTTAATCGGCGTAAGTGTTGATTCGTCAGCACCACAAGGGGTGTATGAAGTCGAAGTTCAGCAACTTGCGACAACACACAAGATCGCATCCGCCGAGCAATCAGATTCTGATGTTGCCTTGGGACTGGCAGGTGTGTTTGAGCTCTCAAGTGCTAATGGTACCAGCAGCGAGATAACAGTGACATCAGATATGACATTGTCTGATCTCGCAGATGCAATCAATGACCTTACAGATACCACGGGCATCAGCGCGACTTTATTACAAGTTTCCGAGGGGAGTTATCAACTGGTTCTGTCTGGGGAAGACACGAACCAGGAACTGACAATGAGCAGCGTTAGTGGCGATGATATCCTTGTGTCGCTGGGGGTTCTTGACGGTAGCGGAGAGTATCTACAAGAATTGCAAGAAGCACAGTCTGCAATTTTGGTATTTGATGGACTACCCATAACCAGAGACAGTAATTCCGTTGATGATCTGCTCGATGGTGTGACGATAGACCTCTATGCGGCAGAGGCTGGGTCTACCATTTCTTTGGAGATCGGGTCTGACCTTGCTGGTGTTAAAGACCAGATTATCGCATTTGTTGATGCCTATAATGCTTATCGTGAATTCGCCAAAATACAACAGGAAGTCACCACGGCGGGGGGAGCTTCTGATGATGCGGTACTTTTTAGTGACAGTTTGTTGCGCAATACGAACATGGCATTGTTCGATGGTCTTAATGCGACCCTGGACGATTCTGATTTTATTGATTCTCTTGACGATATTGGCATTACCTTCAACAAGGATAATACGCTTGATCTTGATGAAACCGCTCTTGATGAAGCGCTTCTGGATGAGATTGATTCCGTACAAAGTCTGTTCGAGTTTGGCATGACCAGTTCTTCAGAGAAACTGTTGCTTCTTGACAGTGAGCCTGAACATGGGGGGTTGTCGTTCGACCTTGAAATCACGACAGATGGAACATCCGGCGGCATAACGGGTGTGACTGTTGGTGGTGCCAGCGGGCTTTTTACCTATGACGGATCTCGAATTCTTGGTGTTGATGGAACTGATTATGAAGGCTTGTCTCTCGCATACTCGGGAAGTGATGCCAGTGCGACAATCAGTGTGTCATTCGAGCAGGGAATTGCGGATACGCTTTACAAGGATATCGAGGCCTACGACGAGATACTGACCACCACGATTGAGGGGATCAGTGAAGAAAGCGAAGACTATGCCGAAGAGATTACTGAAATAGAACAGCGCGCTGCGGATTACGAAGAAAGTTTGATTAATCAGTATGCGGCAATGGAGGCCCAAATAGCCGCTTCCAACTCCATGTTGGCTCAAATCAAGGCAGTGCTGGGGACGAGCTATGATTAAAGAGGTAAACAAATGAACTCCTATTCTTCTAAAACGGCTTGTTCGGCCTATCGTCAGGCACCGCGGTCGGTGCCCAAGCTCGTGGCTGTGGCAATGCTTTATGACGAAGTGATCAAATTACTTGGTGAAGGTAGCAACACCTTTGAGACGGGTGAATTCGAAACGCACTACGAAACCATGCAAAAGGCTGTGAAAATTATCCATGCTCTGAACGCGATGCTCGATTTTGATCAGGGCAAGAATGTCGCGGTAAGTTTGCGACGATACTACGTTTCCATATCAGCCCAAATTATTCGAGCAACTGCGCGTAGAGATGCGCCAGAGCTTTGTCTGCAAATACAAAAACAGCTCGCTGTGATGAGAGATAGCTGGCGAGAAGTTGCAAAGAAGCAAAATGAAATAGCCTTCCAGGAAGGAACGGTTCAATCGGCAGGAGGCCCCATTCGCGACGCAAGGGTGTAAAAAACCTTGATGCATTGGAGGGGATAGTGCTTAATTTACACAGATTTGCGATAAGGCAATCATGGAGGAATACCGGTGAAAAGAAAGATCATCTGATATGTTGGCAGGCGGGGTCGTCATGCAGCAAATCTTGACTCTTTCTGAGCGCCTGTTCGGGGCACATCAGAAAGGTGAAGAAGATTGTTCTGATCCTGCCTTGATGCGCCGTATTACCGAGGGTGATGAACCTGCATACCGTATGCTGGTTGAACGCCATATTCACAAGATGTTTGCCCTGGCAAACCGCATTCTACACAACCACGATGATGCTGAAGATGTGGTACAGGATGCGTTTTTGAAAATCTGGACCAACCGTGAAAACTGGAATCACGATGGGGCAAAAGTCACGACCTGGCTTTATCGGGTCGTAACCAATCGTTGTATTGACCTTAAACGTAAGCCTGTCAGTGCGTCGATTGATGCTGTGGCCGAGCCAAAGGATGAACGTCCTGATGCATCTGCACAGATTGAGAGTAGACAGGCAAAAGAAAGATTGAACGAAGCAGTAAGTCATTTACCGGAAAAACAGCAAATGGCGTTGATGCTTTTTTATCAAGAAGGAATGAGTAATCAGGAAGTCTCAGAAATTATGGGGACCAGCGTTAATGCTGTTCATTCTTTGCTGAAAAGAGCGCGGCAACAGTTGCGTGTTTATCTTAAAGATAACAAGCTATAGTATGAAATAATGACGATAGATGAACTGAAAGAACTGATAGATAGTTACGGAGCGCAACTCGGGCGATGGCCCGAGGATGATCGCGCGCGCGCCGTTGCTTTGTCTATTCGCAGCTCAGAGGCGCGTGAGCTCTTTCAGGAAAGTCTGGCAATGGAACGTTTCCTCTGTGAAACGGAAACAGCTCTTGCACCAGAAGGCTTTGCCGACAGAATTATAGCAAAAGCTCATTCCAAAGGTGTGAGAGAAGAAGTTCGAAAAGAAATGCGCCTTGCCGCAGCTTCCATTGCTCTTTTGGGGGATTTGTCGAAAATCATGCCGCACGGCAAAACAATTTTGCCTGTGCTCTTTCTTCTTGGGGTCATTTCAGGTGGTGTGAATCAGCTTGATATTTCGGCCAGTAATGGTGTAACAGATTTTCTGAACTTACTCATTTACTATTCATAAGAGCGCAAGCGCATGCCAGTGAAGCAAGAGGGGAAGAAAGAGGGTTATAACAAGTTCCTCAAGATCACACTGCTTCTTTCCTTAACGATTAATATCTTTATCGCAGGTTGGTTTGCGGGCAACTTTGTGACGAATAAAGTCTTTAACCCTCCACCCCCCCCACCCTTTGACCATGTTGATGGTACGATACCTCGGCCGAGAGGCATGATCATGCTCCCGCCTATGATCAGAAGAGGAATTGCTAATCTTAGTCCTGAGGGACAGAATATTATTCGCTCTGCACTGGTATCTGAAAACCTTATTGGCCCTCCACCTGGTTTTATTGGGCAACATAAACGCCTTCGTGAAATCATTGAGGCGGATAATTTTGATGAGGCTGCCTTTGACCGGGAAACCGAGATTATCAGAAAACAAGCTCTGGCCCGTATATCAGCCACAATGGAAGTCTTTACGAAGTCTTTTAAAAAACTGTCACGCGAGGATCGCTTATTGCTCGTTAATTGGCGTGGTACGATGATAAGAAAGTTTCTTCAAAGACGAGAATAAATTCACTTAAAATTATTTTTTTCAAAAGCTGGCGACAGTTTTTCAGATCTGCCCCGTGTAACTCTTCATAACAAAATTATTTGTGTTGGCAAGCAATTGCCTGAGGAGGAAAAATGGCAGTAGAATCACTTTCAGCAACGACGACTACGACAACATCCAGTAGTTCTGCTGCTTCGGAACAGCTTTTTTCTGATTATAATGATTTTCTTTTGCTTTTGACCGAGCAGCTGCAAAATCAAGATCCCCTTGATCCGATGGATACCAACGAGTTTACCAATCAATTGGTGCAATACTCCCAGTTGGAACAGCAAATTAACACCAATGAGCAACTTGAGGCTCAAACGACGCTGGATACAGCCAACACGATGACACAAACATTGAGCTATCTCGGTGTCGAGGTCGAAGTTTCAGGCAACACTGCCTATAGCGATGGCGCTGGTGCTGACTGGAGCTTTTATCTTTCTGAAAGTAGCCAGAATGTGACCGTTCAGGTGCTGGATGAAAACGGCGATATTGTCAGCGAGGAAACCGTAAGCGGTGATGTCGGTGGGAATGATTATGAATGGGACGGCCTGACCGACGAGGGTGATGTTGCCGAGGATGGTCTGTACACGCTTCATCTGACGGCGTTGGATAGTGACGGGAAAGCACTCACCGTTGATATTTCCGTGCATTCCGAAGTCACAGGCGTGGATACGACAGGAACACTTCCCGTTCTCCTTTTTGAAGGCGGGCAGGCGAGTAACCTGGACGATGTGATCTCTCTCTCAAACTAAATTCGCGAAGCCGATCAATTCGGCGTTCTCAATACTATTTAATCGAAGGAGCGTGCCATGAGCTTATCTGGTGCTATTAATACCGCTGTGTCTGGTCTCGCTGCTCAGAGTTACGCTCTGGGTGTTATTTCAGACAACATCGCCAATGCGTCGACGATAGGTTACAAGTCCTCTTATACCAGTTTCTCTTCTCTGGTTACGAACAATACGTCATCAAGCAGCTACGGGTCGGGTGGTGTAAAGGCTACTGATGTGGCGGGGGTTAGCCAGCAAGGCCTGATCTCCTCTACCCAATCTGTTCTGGATCTGGCTATCGATGGCAATGGGATGTTTATTGTTTCTTCATCCCTGGATACATCTGATGCGACTTATGCTTTCACCCGGGCCGGTGATTTCTCAGTAAACGACGAAGGGTATCTGGTTAACAGTTCCGGCATGTATCTGATGGGATATCCAACCAATAGCGATGGAAGCATTTCTGTCGGGGCAACAAATAGCTTGTCTGCGCTGGAGCCAATTGATGTTTACGCCGCGAGCGGTGTGGCTGTGGCAACGACAGAACTGTCCCTGGAGGCCAATCTTCCAGCAGATGCCGTTATTGGAGATACTTTTACCACATCAGTCGAAATTTTTGATTCTTTGGGTGTTTCCCAAACGGTTGATTTGAACTGGGAGAAAACTGCCGCGAACACCTGGGACCTGACCTATAGTGATCCGGTAAATACACTGGATCCGACAGTGACCAGCGGAACG
>MAAC01013213.1_pt1 | contig 18264 bp, 13 predicted proteins | sample 1115981 | NCBI WGS metagenome assembly MAAC01 (sample SAMN04961126, study PRJNA320927) | seawater metagenome | isolation source: sample BD02T64 sea water enriched with oil for 64 days | place: USA:Gulf of Mexico | collected 2013-07-27 | reverse complement strand
GCGCCGATGTGGCGTTGCAAAAGGACGCACGTCAGCCCCGCCGCGGGCTCACTGACGCCCCCGCAGGCGCGTTCGCTGACCCGCGGCACCCGGCGCTCGGCTGGCGCAGCTACCTGGCCGAATCTGACACCGGGGTCGACGCCGGTTTCCGCGACAGCGCTGAACAGCAGAGCGCGACCGACTGGGACGCCATCCGGGTGGAACATTGCATCCCGGAAACCGGCATTGAGCTGCGCCCCAACGAGACCTACATCCTGGAAGCCGGCTTTGAACGGCTCAACGGCGTCGATTTCCGCAAGGGCTGTTATGTGGGCCAGGAAATCACCGCACGGATGAAACACAAAACCGAGCTGCGCAAAGGCCTGATCACCGTTGAGATCACCGGCCCTGCCCCTGCGCCCGGCACGCCGGTGATGGTGGAGGGCCGCGCCATCGGCACCCTGTTCACCAGTGCCGGCAACCGCGCCATCGCCGGGCTGCGTTTTGACAAAGCCCACGGCCATATCACCGCCGGTGACGCTATTGTGACCCAGCCGTAAACGAATCTCTTGTCCGCACCGTTAAATTTAGTCATAAAACTATACCTTTTTGTCCGGGTATCGGGCTGAGTTTGGCATCAATGAGTGCGCGCAGGAGGCTTTGTTGCCCTTGGATCCGTCCCAGACACCTAAACCGGATTTTTCTGAGCCAGAATCCCGTTCACAGGACGAGTCAGCGCGCCATGACACTGAACAGCCCGGGCATCGGGATGTACTGACGCTGGTGGGCCCGGCAATGTCGATTTTTGCGGCCCTGCCCGATGCGGTTATTGTTGCCGACACCGACCGCAAGATCCGCTGGGTCAATACCGCCGCTGAAACCATGTTCCGCTGCACGGCAGATCAACTGACCGGACTGTCGCCACGCGACCTTTATGTGGATCCGGCGCAAAGCGACATCAATACAAAACGACACTACAATCCCGATCGCCCCGCTGGCACCCATAGCTACAGCGCCGCCTTCCGCCGCTTCAGTGGTACATCCTTCAACGCTGAAGTCACCGGCGGTATTCTGCGCGACAGCCAGGGCGAGGTGCTCGGCTTCATGGCTCAGATCAAGGATCTCAGCACCGCACGCGACTTTGAAGCGGTGGTCCGTGTTCTCTACCAGCTCTCGTCCGACCCCGGCATCAGTGCGACGGATAAAATTCGCCGGCTGCTGACGCTGGGCAGCGTGCATTACAATCTGCCAAATGCCTGGATCAGCTGGATTGAAGAGGGCAGCTACACTGTGGTGCATGCGGTGCCACAAGAGATCTTCACCGGCACCCGTCTGGAGTTCAGCAACACCTTCTGCCTGGACACAATACAGGCCGGCGAGCCCCTGCTTATCCATGACTCGGAAAACCAGGGCTACAGCGCCCACCCGGGGTTTGTCATCCATGGCACCCGCAGCTATATCGGGGTGCCGCTGATCGTGGATGGTTCGGTTTTTGGCACCCTGCGATTTTCCGGCCCCGAGGCCCGCCCGCCCTTTGGCCCGGTGGACCTGGATCTGATCAAACTGATTGCCGCCTGGGTGTCGCAGGAATTCAGCCGCTCAAAAGCAATGGAGGCGCTGAACCGTCGCGCCGACACCGATTTCCTGACCGGCTGTCTCGGTCGCGAAGCCTGGCAGCGCGAGGCGCAATTGCTGCTGGACGAAGCCGCCAGACAGAACCAGCCGCTGTCGCTTATTTTTCTCGATCTGGATCATTTCAAATCGGTCAATGATCACCAGGGCCACCAGACCGGAGACCAGGTGCTTAAATCGGTGGCTGAATTGTGCTGCAAGCATTTTGGGGCGCTCGGGCCGGTCGGCCGTTTGGGTGGCGAAGAATTTGTCGTCCTGCTGCCGGGGCTGACAGCGCCGCAAACCCTGCCGCTGGCAGACGCGCTGCGCCGCGCAGTGGCGGGCACCAGACTGGCCCATGAAGACGGGCCGGTCAGCATCACCGCCAGCCTGGGTATCGCCTCCAACCACGCGGGTATCACACTGCCCGAACTGCTCGACCATGCCGACCGGGCCATGTACCGGGCCAAAGCCCGGGGCCGCAATCAATCGGTTGTTTTCGGCTCTGACGCACGCTGAACCCGGAACAGGGCCGGCGGCCGCAGCAACGATTGTTCACAGATGTTGCCGCTTTTGCACAGGTCAGGACCAGGAATGTGCAAATTGTATATAGGTTCGCAGCCCCTGGCATGATCCTGCGCCCCCGGGCGCAGCCCCGGCCAAACCCTGCCTGTCTGCGCCGCGCCCATAAAAAAAACCGCCCCGGATGCGGATCCGGAGCGGTTTGATCACAATGCAGTGTCGCCTCAGGCGCGCTCAGAATATTCCATGGTTTCGGTGTTCACCACCACATGCTCTTCGACGCCCACAAACGGCGGCACCATAATCTTGATACCATTGTCCAGGGTTGCCGGCTTAAAGCTTTTGGCCGCCGTCTGGCCTTTGACGACAGGCTCGGTCTCTGCGATCTGGCAAGTGACCTTTTGCGGCACCCGTGCCGACAGCGCTTCTTCGTCAAAATACTCGACAACAACGGTCATACCATCCTGCAGGAATGGACGACGGTCACCAAGGATTTCTGCAGCAATTTCAATCTGGTCGTAGGTTTCCATATCCATGAACACCAACATGCCGTCGTTCTCATAGAGGAATTGCTGGTCCTTCTGTTCCAGCCGCACCCGCTCGACTTTATCGGCAGAGCGGAACCGTTCGTTCAGCTTGGAACCATTGCGCAGATTGCGCAGTTCGACCTGAGCAAAAGCGCCGCCTTTGCCGGGTTTTACGTGATCCACTTTCACAGCGGACCAGAGGCCGCCGTCGTGCTCAAGTATATTTCCGGGGCGGATTTCGTTACCGTTGATTTTGGGCATGGAGAGGACCAATCCGTTCAGTTGAATTAGGAATATCTGCACCTATATCCTTCAGAAGGAACAGTGACAAGCCGGGCAAGAGGTATGCGGCAACGACATGGCAGCTATGCAAAATTGTCGTATCCGAATCAACACACTTCTGCCATAAGGCATGTCTCGACAGAAAGACAAGACCAAATAACGACAAGGAACACGCATGGCCGATTTCATTGACAGCACTGCATTCAACTACGAGCAAGGTATGCGCGCAAAGAAACTCTTTGCGGCCGTAGTGTTAGCCGCGCTTGATGATGCAATTGCTGATGACAAAAAATATGGCAACGGTTCCGAACAAGTGGCCCGCTGGGCCCGTTCACGCGATGGCCGCGAAGTGCTGTCCTGTGCCGGTATCGACCCCAGCGAACGTGTTGTCTCGGGCCTGATGGACTTTGTTTCCAAAGGGGTACGGACCTCGGTTGCGCTGTCTCGCGAAGAAAGCGAACGCCGCAACGCCCAGCTCGAAGCCGCTTAACGCATTGTCACATCCGCTGCCTGCGCAGCGGTTGAACCGACCAAAGAAAACGCGCCCTCTTGTGGCGCGTTTTTCTTTTTACTGGCGAAGGAACTTACAGAGAGCAAGGTATTCCCCCCCTGCCCACTGGCGCTCATCTTCTATTTAAATTCTGATATTTCAATCCCTTGCCAGACTATTGATCCCAGAACATCCGCCAGACAAACCGCGCATTTCAAAGCGACTGCCGCAACAAATATGTGACCGCGCTCAGAGCAGGCTTTACATCTTCACCGTTCACAGTATTCCCGACAGGCCGGGACGGGACGGGAGAAAATAAATGACCAAGGCCATCATGATCCAGGGCGCAGGCTCGAACGTGGGAAAATCCATGATCGTTGCCGGCATTGCCCGTGCCCTGACACGCCGGGGCCTGAAGGTCGCGCCGTTCAAACCGCAGAACATGTCCAACAACGCCGCAGTGACCTCGGACGGCGGTGAAATCGGCCGCGCACAGGCCCTCCAGGCCCGTGCCTGCTACCTTGCCCCCCACACAGATATGAACCCGGTGCTGCTGAAACCAGAAACTGACATCGGCGCGCAGGTCGTGGTCCAGGGCAAACGTTTTGCCACCATGAAAGCGCGGGATTACGGCAAACAAAAATCCACCTTGATGCCACATGTCCTGGAAAGCTTTTACCGCCTGGCGGAAACCGTTGACATTATCGTGATAGAAGGCGCCGGCAGCCCGGCAGAGATCAATCTGCGCGCCGGGGACATCGCAAATATGGGCTTTGCAGAGGCGGCAAACGTGCCGGTTGTTCTGATCGGCGACATCGACCGGGGCGGCGTCATCGCGCAACTTGTAGGCACGCATGCCGTGTTGCCTGACAATGACCGCGGGTTGATCAAAGCCTTTGCTGTCAACAAGTTCCGTGGTGATGTCAGCCTGTTTGACCAGGGTCTGGACGAGATCGTCAACCGCACTGGCTGGCGCTCTCTCGGGGTGCTGCCATGGTTTGCTGATGCCTGGCGCCTGCCGGCTGAAGACGTGATGGATATTTCCTCCTCCGAAGGCGGTGACTTCAAAATCGCGGTGCCAAAACTGTCACGCATTGCCAATTTTGACGACCTGGACCCGCTGTCAAATGAGCCCGGTGTCACGGTGCAGATTGTGGAGGCGGGCAAGGCCCTGCCCGGAGACGCGGACCTGGTGCTGATCCCCGGCTCCAAGTCCACCATCGCCGACCTTGCTTACTTCCGCGCTCAGGGCTGGGACATTGATCTGCAGGCCCATATCCGCCGTGGCGGCCGGGTTCTGGGCATTTGCGGTGGGTATCAGATGCTGGGCCGTGAAATCATTGATGACGCGGGCATAGAAGGCCCCCCGGGCCGTGTCGCCGGGCTTGGTCACCTCGACGTCACCACGCATATGACGCCGCACAAACAACTGTCAGAGGTCCGCGCCACCTACACCACCACCGGTGATGATGTGCGGGGATATGAAATCCACATTGGCCGCACGGAAGGGCCTGACTGCGCCCGCGCCTGGCTGAACATCGCCGACCGCACCGAGGGAGCGGCCTCAGAAAACCACCGTATCATGGGCTGTTACGTGCACGGTTTGTTTGCCTCGGATGCGTTCCGCTCCGCCTTCCTGGGCAAGGCTGCGGGCAATGTGGGCTATGAAAGCACCGTTGACAGCACGCTGGACGCGCTCGCCGACCATATCGAGACCCATATGGATCTCGACGCATTGCTTGAATTGTCAGGGGAAATTGCCGGTTGAGGCGGTTAGTCGAACTCGCGAAGTGACATGGCGCGCTGCACTTCACGGCGCACCATGCGCCGCACGTTGCGGGTGATCTTTTCCCCCAACGCGCCGCGCAACTCTTCCCGCACCACGTCAGAAATCATTTCACGCAACGCCTCTTCATCCAGCATTTCTTCGTCCATCAACTCCAGACCCTCCACTGCGACGGCGTCCGCGTTAACAGCGTCAGTCTCAACAGCTTCCGGTTCGTCGTGGCGATGCACCACTTGTTCGGCAGACGAAAGCGGCGCCTGATCCTGCTTTTCGCTTTCATAATCCTTGATCAGGGCCTCCGGCGAAGGGAAAGACGCGTCATCTTCAGCATCCGCGTCCCATTCCTGATCCTGCGCGCCGACAGCGGCGACCAGACCGGCCAGCCGGTCCCGGATGCGGCTGCTGCTGAATTCAGCTGTCTCAACCCGGGCAAGTGTTTCCGTGTCTGCTATATCGGGGGTCTCACTGCTGGCCTCGACATCAACGCCGCCAAGAGTATCGTCGCTAGCGGAATGTCCGGCAGGGTCTGAAATTTCAGAGACCTCACTGCCAGGACTTGTATCAGTTATTTCAAAACGGTCGAGCTCCGCCAGGTCAGCCGGGCTTGGCCAAACTCCTTCAACCATATGCACCGTAGACGACGGGGCAACATCGTCTTCGGACGGCATCACTTCCTGACTGTCAAAGTCGCTTTGCTGCGGGGGGGGCTTCACACTGGTCTCCACCGCCTCCAGCACCAAAGGTGCAACCACTTCGGCTTCGGCTTCGGCTTCGGCTTCGGCTTCGGCTTCGGCTTCGGCTTCGGCTTCGACTTCGACTTCGACTTCGGGAACAGTCTCTTCAGACGGGCGGATCTCATCAAGCACCCGAAAAGCCGGAGTCAAAACAAGTTTTGCGGGCTCGTCGACGCGCTGAACCGGATCTGCTTTTTCCACCACAGGCGTGGCACTTTCCCCTGACACCAGCCGGCGGATTGAAGACAAAACATCTTCGGATACTGCATTCGTCATAGGATCAGACATTAGGATTCCCCTCGCGCTCCTCCAGCCATGGTAGCCCCATGGCGGGATTCACACAACAGATAGAGAAAATTATCAGAACTTGCCCAGGCTTTTCAACACCCGGTCCAACTTTTCCCCTTCGGGGCTGACCAGGGTCAGCGGCGCTTTGCTGACCGTGTTGTAATACGCGGCAGGATCATAAGTGGCGATGCCAAGCTTCAGGTAATCCGCTGTCAACAGCCCCATCGACGCCAACAATTCATAGGACGCCAGATAGCGGCCGGTCGCGGCAGAAATTGCACTTACCTGAGCATCCAGCAGTTCCTGCTCTGCATCAAGCACGTCAAGCGTGGTGCGTGCGCCAAGCGATGCTTCTTCCTGAACGCCCTGGAATGCGACGCGGCTGGCCCGGACCTGGCGCTGTGTCGCGGTCAGGTTGGCAAGCGCTACAGTGCGCTGCACCCAGGCATTGGCCACCGCCTGGTCGACATTCTGTCCCGTAACAATCAGCGCATAGCGAGCGGAGTCCCGCTCAGCAACGGTCTTGCGCACCGAAGAAGCAATCGCGCCGCCCGAATAAATCGGCCCGGACAGGGTCAGCCCCGCACTGGTGCCATCGGAACTGCTGCTGTTGGAAAACGTGCGGGCGACATCAAGGCTAAGCGTCGGTTTCATCGCCCCCTTCGCCCGTGCCAGCGCCAGCTCCCGAACTGTGACAGCCCGTTGCGCCGCCTTCAGATCCGGATGGGTATCGCGGGCAATATCGCGCGCCGCAGCGGCAGATTTTGGCACGGATGGCGCTTGTGGAGGCGCTGAAAGCGACTTTGGCAGATGCCCGATCGCAGCCCGGTATTCTTCGCGCGCGACCGCAAGATCCCCCTGAGCTGTGGCAAAGTTCGCCCGCGCCGCTGCAAGCCGTGCTTCCGCCAGAGACACATCGGTGCGGGTGACTTCCCCCACTTCAAAACGGTCATTGGCCGCACGCAATTCCTGGGAGATCAGGCGCACATTGCTGTCACGCAAGTTCACAAAAGCAATCGCATCGCGCACATTCATAAAGGCGTTGACGGCGCGGCTGAGGACCGATTGTTCAACAGAGACCAGCTGATCCCGGGCCGACAACACCAATTCTTTCTGCAGCGCGATGTCGAGTTTGCGATTGCCGAAAGTGAACAGCTCCCACCCGGCAGACAGGCGCAGGCTGTTGGTCGTGCTGTCCGAGATCGACGAATACTGAGAATTGGCGGCGTAGCTCAGCACCGGACGCAAAGTGGCGACAGCGGCGGCGACATCTTCGTCAGCGGCGCGCAATACCGCGCGCTGTTGCTGCAGAATGCCCGAGTTTTTATAGGCGGAAACCAACGCCTCGCGCAGCGTCTCTGCGCTTGTTGTTGTAGCGATCGTCGCAGTTAGCACCGCAATTGTACCGGCAAAAAACTGCCGCTTCAGCGAAATACTCATCAAGACTGCCCCCGTAATGCGTGTTTTTATTTAGTAATATCTGCCCGACCAGGGACGGGCAGACTTTAATCATAGCACAAATTCGCGCCCTGCCTCAAATCCTGGTAAAACAGGCGCGCCAGCGTTAAATGCGAAACGCCAGTTCATCACATCATTTATTTTATAACCGATACGGACAACACCCAGATTGCCTTCAGCCATCAGACAGCCGATACGGCCGCCCTCTTTCAACTGGGAGATAATACCGTCAGGCAGGTTTTCAACCGCACCCTGTATCGTAATAACATCATACGGGCCGTGCTGAGGCGCGCCGGCGCTGATGGCGCCCGTTTCAAGAATCACGTTATCGGCGCCAATTTCGCTCAGAGCCACCTGCGCGTCCGCCGCCAGGTTGTCCTCTTCCACCGCCACAACCGCTTCGGCCATCCGGGCAATAACAGCAGCCGAATAGCCCAGCCCACAGCCCAGATCGAGCACCATTTCGTTCTGCTGAATATTCAGCGCATCCAGCATTTTTGCCAGGGTGCGCGGTTCAAGAACGACGCGATTGCCGCCGAGATCAACATTTTCGCCAATATAAGCAGCTTCACGTTTTTCCGTTGGCACAAAGATCTCGCGCGGCACAGAGAGCATTGCTTCAATAATCGGGAACTTTGTGACGTCCGACGGGCGGACCTGAGTGTCGACCATCACGGTCCGGCGTTGGGCGTAGTCAGACATGGACTAGTCTCTTTCGTTCAAAATTTCACGCCTGTTTTTGCCACATATTCCGCGGCACAGCAACATCGACATTCGCGGCAAATTCGCCTTGCGGAAGCAGAAACCTTGTTATAGACACCGGCTTACATTTTGGCGAGTTGGCGGAGTGGTTACGCAGCGGATTGCAAATCCGTGTACAGGAGTTCGATTCTCCTACTCGCCTCCAAATGTATTCAGTGGCTTGCTTTATTTGCGTCACAGCGCTGACACCTCCGTTTATAGTTTTGTTCACGATGCGCCCCCATGGGCTGCCGCCAATTTGACCAAAGCTATCCGCGACCTCAAGCGCTACATCGCCCGCGAAGTCTTCGACAGCCTCAGAAAACGAAACCTTGAAATCTCCCAAACCAAATCGGCGCTTGGCTGTCAGAAGGGTGTCCGGGGCCGCCAATACACTGGCGCGGGCTGGATCACGACTTTGACCAAAGCTGACATCAAAATATCAATGCCTATCGGTGATTGCACGCATCCACCTGCCGGTAACAGATCGGTGGGGCCACTACCTGGACAACATCTTCCCTGATGGTGATTGTTCCAATCACCTGACGGCAATGATCGAAAGAGTGTGGCGATCCTTGAAACCGGAGGCCGTCTATCTGCACGAAATCACCGACGGCATCCAGGCCAAACCGATCATCGATCGCTGGATCCTGTTCTACAACTCAGAGCGCCCTCACCCCGCCCTTGATAAGCGAGCGCCGGACAGAACATACTTCGCCAAAGCTGAAACACCAAAAGCGGCATGAACAGAAACCTGATGCATCTCAAACAAGCCGAAAACCTGCCATAAAAAGCAGAACCACTTCAGATATCACAAAGATATTGAATTAGTTAAGCAAGCTTTGGTGACCTTCTGAATGGTTTAACGATAATAAACCAGGGCAATTAAAATGGATCTGTACTGAATTGTGCAGGCTAACTGCAGATAGAACCCAGAAATGGCGACTACAAGCATGCAAGATTTGCCATGCCCGACCCTCAAAAATCGCAAGCGATTAATTTTTCTGCCAATTCATCTCGAATTTGGAAACACCATGTTGGAAGGCAGGTCTTATACTGAGACCTCTATCCAATGCACCAGATCCACTAGATCAATTGAAACTATTCACAAATTCGGCTATTTTGAAGTAGCCCGTTCGCGTGTAATGATCGCTATTTACGAATTCTTCTGCGTTAAGTAATTCGTCTATATCAACGAAAATTGCCGTATCTTCGCCAAGGCAAAATTCACGACACATCTTATTGAAGCCCGTTCGCATTTCGATCGTGCGTTCCGCTTGCTTCCCATGTTTGGAAGCAACACCAAGAATGAACAGAGGCACTTCCTTGCGCTTTAAGCTTACCGCATGTTCAAACGACTGACGTGTCAATTGCAGGCGATCTTCGAAGGGTATTCGCCGATGAAACATTTCACGCGCAAACTGCCCAGCTGTGTTGGGATCTTTCATTAAGGCTTTGAAGCGTCGTGGCGGTACCGTTCCCCAGTATTTACCGCCAAACCCCTGGCCGCCGAAGGTATACAGATGATCGGAAGGAACAGAGAAATACATTGAAAGCAAAATTAGATCTGACTGGGACAGACTACTGTCCAATGCCAGTAAATCGTCAAGTGTGTGGCCAATAAAATTTTTCAGCGGGCGGCTGTGTTTTAGCTGCATGTCCCGAGGGTTGATGAAAAAGCCAACGTCATCATATCGCACCAGATTGCCATTTTCATCGGGTTTGTTTACGAACTCGTCCCGGTTAGTGCCACAATAGAAAGACACTTGTAGTAAGTCACATCCGCCAACCAGACAAAGCCGATTTTCGGCAAGTTGATTTTCATTAGCTTCGAAATCCGAAACTTCTGTTATCCAATCGACTTCATCAAAGGAGTTTATAGGGTTGGCGACTGGTTTAACGACATCGATTTCCGGCTTTTTCAGGTACTCCCAAATCCATTGTTCGATACCCATGTTCAGCGTTCGGCACGAGAACGCCATATGATGAACTGTTGTTCCTGAAAATTTGGTGCGCACGCAAAAAAAACCAACAACGCCATAATCACCATAACGGTCCATCACATGGACAAGTCCTGCATGCACTCCGGATACGCCAAGCAGATTTTTCAGGTCAGAAATTTCGCTCTCGGAATTGGCTCGAATTTTAGTGTAGTTAAGTTGATTTGTCCGATTTAGTATCTCCAGAACTCTATCCATATTATTGTCGATATCCGTGATGATTTTAACGCGGATACCTGATTGACGTAGAAACTCTGTATTCGAAAGGCCTGCATCGGTTTGTTCTGATTGCTTGCTTTCTTTGACTTTATACTGCGAAAGCCGGCTATGTTGACTGTCGTCTTTACCCGCTAGCTCTGGCAAGTTCAGGAGGGCGGGCAGGTCAAGTGTACCATCCACAACCATGATATTCTTATTGAAAAAAACCGCTTCTTCAAGATTCAAATGATTGTCATCAAGGAACAGAACGTTTTCGTCCCGCAGGCCCATATTTTTCAACATCGATGTAATTGCTTGGCCTTTAGGAGACCATTGTATGTGTGGAAACACAAACAGATCCCAAATCCCGAGGCTTTCCAGAACACTCTTGGCTTCCGAGAAATCATTCTTTGAACAGATCGAACACATTATGCCGCGCCCGACGAGTGTCCGAACCATATCGATGTGGGCTTGAACAGGCTTCATACCCTCTTCTGACAGTGTGCCCTTCCAAAAAGTTTCGTCGAGATCCCAGATTACCAATTTAACAGGGGCGTTGATATTTTCGAACAGTCTGGTTTCCATAATTTTCTCTCGACAAGTAACTTGGCTGCATTTACGGAAGTCGGCTTAATCTGTGACAAGCCCGTAAAACGTTAACCGATCGCATACACTGATTTATCCGACGGCATTGCGCACTTCATAGCGAAAACACTAATTCCCTTTTTTCTCTTTTTCCGCTTTACGGTGAGCCATAATTTCCAACTGGCGCTTTTTTTCCGACTTTTTTCGTTCGATATACCGACGTTCGCGCTCGAGTTCCATTTCTCGCAAGCGTTCATTTCGGGCTGCAAGTTGTTCAAGCCGTACTTCTTCCCTTTTAGTGAAGGCCTCGGCCATCCATCGCAGTTTTTCGCGATAGTCAGGATTATCAAGTGCGCCGCAATTAATTGGATTATCCGTCAAAACACACGACGCCTGCATCCAGTGCCCAGATCGAATATCATCCATCCAAACAGGATGGTTGTCATCTATGAAGTATTGAATTGTTTCGGTGGGCATCCGAATGTTATGATCACAATGAAGCCACTCAATGCCGTAACCTGTTCTTTCAAGCATTTCAAATAATGCGAGACTTTCGTTCCACATATAGTCTGAATAGTTGATCAATTCGTCAAAGAATATCACTAAACCGGGGCGAAGTTTTTTATGCGCCTCCAGCGCGGTAAAAATATCGACCGTGGAGGAATAAATATCACAATCTACATTTACAAAATCAACTGTACCAGGCGTATTTTGTAAAAATGAATCGAGAGTGTCAGAAAAATACCCTTTTACCAATGTAACATTATCCGGCGTATCCGGTAAGTTTATCACTTTAAACGGCTTCTGCCAGTCAACTCGACCATCGTCGGGAAAACCCTCAAAGCTGTCAAAACCAAACCATTGTTTGTCGGGAAAACGCGTGGCGCATCGTTTGATCGATTTACCGCGCCACACTCCGAATTCTAACCGAAGTCCTGACGCGTCGCTGATATTTTCAATTGTCGCATCCAAAACATTGGTTTTAGATAAAGGGCTATCAGAAGGATCACGTAAAGCTTTTTGAGCTAGTAATGGCCATTCTTGGAGTAAGAATCCCATGTAACGCTCTAACTTGGGTACATCGCCCAAACCAGCAGCATAAGGTTTAGCCGTGTCCATTTTCACTAATCCCGTAGTATCTGAAAAATTTTTATTAACATACTGCCCCTGATAATATCTGACAAGTTCTGTTATGAAACATAATTACGCATGATGCGCCTTCGGGATTATGGGGCGATCGTGACAGGTGCGAAGATCTGATTGGAATACGCGCATCAACTCAAGAGCGCCGTGAAACAAAAAAATGTATTGAGCTGTCACTTAGTCAAAAAACGGTTGAACACCGCGTTCTGGTTTTCAGGTCCGTTTACACGCAGTTCCAGATTTTCGCCCGTCTTCGGCCCGACCTCAAGGGCTGCTTCCAAGAGATGCTGGCGCAGGTTCCCCCAAGGCCCGAACCTCCCTGCTATATCTTCATTCATCCTGTTTCAGGCAGATGTATTTAAATCAGAGTTTGCCACCTGACTTCCCAGGTTTTCCCAATTCACCGACACCCACACACGGGTCCTGTCAACCCGAGAACCGAGGCCGCTTTCAACGCGGCTGCGGACCGGGCCACGTTTGTGTGAGCTTCGTCTGCGCCACATGGAATGCGCGTTCGGTACAGAGTCATTTGGGACGTCAACTGTCGCTCGTGCTCCATCTGTGCGATGCCCGCTGCCGGCACCGGACTGCCGGCCGTCACTTCAGTGATATGTTGAAGCGGTTGCGAAAAATTCCACATGATCAACAGACCAAGGAAGCCCGGTGCAGCGCAGTGACGTTTTGGCGCTCAATTTGACTGTCACGCGGGCTCCTCAAATGGTGCTGGAGCTTATTCAGGGTTCAGCGTTGGTGACCCCTGGTATCCGCATCGAAGACTTTGTTGCGCCGGTCCTTTTGCACAGACGTTAAATATCGGACACGCGTGTTTTCCAGACCCGCCATTTGTCCGGAAGCAGCACCAGAATAATCAACAGGACATTGACCACCATAATCAATGCAGAAACCGGCCGGTCGAAAAATACCATCGCGCCATCGTCCGACATCAGCAGAGAGCGGCGAAAATTGCTTTCTGCGATGGGACCGAGGATCAGGCCGATAACAATAGGGGCCAGCGGGTAATTAAATTTCCGCAGCACGTACCCGAGCACACCAAAGCCAAACATCACCCACAGGTCGAACACCGAGGACTGCAGGGCAAACACGCCGACCACACACAAAAGCAGAACGAGCGGGATCAGAAATTTCTTTTTCAGCTTGAGAACCGACACAAAAACCGGCGTCAGAAGTATGCCGAGTATGAACAAGAAAATATTGGCGAAAATATAGGCTATGAATATGCCGCCAACGACGTCCGGATTTCGTTCGAACAGGTCTGGTCCCGGGAAAAAGCCCAGAAGCAACAGCGCGCCCATCAGCACCGCACTTGAGGCATCGCCGGGAATGGCCAGCGCAAGTGTCGGAATAAGCGTGCCGCCACAAGCAGAATTATTGGCGGACTCAGTGGCAACAACGCCGCCCTCAGCGCCTTGCCCGTACGGCACGTCGCTCTTGCCGTTTGCTTTTGCAACCGCATAGGCGGTGAACGAACTCATTACCCCCCCTGCCCCCGGAAGCGCGCCAAAAAACGTGCCGATTGTACTGGAGCGCAACAGGTTTGTTTTGTGCCGCAGTGCCATGAACAGGGAATTGAATGACACTGTGATCTTCTGAACTTTTGGTTTTTGATCGAGCCGGCCAGACTGCACCTGGAGAAACATCTCGGACAGGGCAAAGAGACCAACGACAACCGCAACTATGTGAAAGCCGTTGAGCAGCTGATATTGCCCAAAGGTGAAGCGGTTGGCTTGTGAGAAACTGTCCGTCCCTATGGTCGCGAGCAATAAGCCCAGCGCACCGGTGAGAAATCCCTTGATCGTGGATTCCTGCGAAACGACCGCGATACAAATCAGGCCCAGAAGCGCCAGAGCGAAATATTCAGGCGGCGCAAAGCGCAACGCAAACCCGGCGAGCACCGGAGCAAAAAAGATCAGAACAATACCGCCGAAAATGCCGCCGAGTGCCGAGGAGGAAACCGCCAGACCAATCGCGTCCCCGGCCCGGCCACGCTGCGCCATCGGATATCCGTCAAGCAATGTTGCCGCTGCCAGCGGCGTTCCTGGTATGCGCAGCACGATCGCTGAAATCGCGCCGCCACAAGAGCCGCCGACAAAAATGGCGATTAACATGCCCATTGCCGGGATCGGCGGCAGGTAAAAGGCGACGGGCATCATCAGGACAATCCCCATCAATGGCCCGAGCCCCGGCAATACACCGATGATCAGCCCGGCCAGGCAGCCCACCAGTGTCAGAAGGATGGCCAGTGGGGTAAAAAACAGTCCGCTGCCGGCGATCAGTGTGTCAAAGATGCTCATCAAACCCTCATGATGGAAAAGAAATGCCAATAATGCCAATGGGCAAAACGACGTTCAGCAGCATTCCAAAAACGATGCCGACCGTCACCATTGCGAGAAAGGCAACGATGGAGGCGACGACCGGCGATGTTCCAAGTACGAAAAACATCGCCAAAAGCATGGTAAATGTGGCGACGGGATAGCCGAGGATACCAACGCCTCCCAGATATGCGGCGAATATGACCAGGCAAGTGATCGCCTTGCGGTGCAGCACAGCCCGGGGCTCAGCCGGGTCCGGAGGCTCTCCGGGTACAGCGGTCTCTGACCTGACATCCGGGTGCGTTTCACCAGCCGCAGGCCCATTGGACAGGCGATGCGTCCGGATTGACATTCCAATCTGAACACATCCAAGCAACACCAGAATGGCGATCAAAAGCTGCGGAAACATCGCTGCGTTTTTCAGCGGCCCGCCCGAACTTGCATTCTGAGCCGCGAATGAGGTGGCAATCTGCTGCAATGCCACCCCCGCCACCCCAAGAAAGATCAACGCGACAACAGCGATTTCGCCGATTACACGCTTGTTCTTTATCATGTTTCTTCCTTCCGGCGTTTTGCTTAAGCCTATTGCTTGCTCATGACCCATTCAATGGCATCAATGCCGCTTTGCAACTCAGCACCCACCGCCCCTACGATTTCGTCGTACTGGTCGGGGCCATAGTTGGTCGGCACATAACCAAGATTGAGCAGTTTTTCCTGCACATTTTTGCGGGCCAGCGCCGCTGCCATGGCGGTACGAAGGGTTTCGACCACATCCGCCGGTGTGTCCTTGCGCACAAGCCACCAATTCCAGCCCATCGGGGACAGGCCGCTCATGCCAAGATCATACCCATAGTCCTGAACACGCGGTGCACCGTCATAAATTGCGACGACCTCTTCCAGTTCACTCAGCACGGCAAGAACACGAACATTGTCTTTGTTTGCCTTATAGGTGCCGGGATTTGTGATAATGAAATCAAACACGCCACCGCGCAGGTCTTTCATCGCCTGCTCGCTTTCATCGAACGGAATCACGGTTCCATAGACATCAGCAGTCTGCAGCACCTTGGCCAGCACCATATGCGGCAAGTTGTTGACGGCGCCGGTTGAGTAGCGCGCTTTACCCGGGTTTGCTCTCATATAGTCAAACAAGGCCGGAAGGTCCGGAAAGCGATTGTCATCGGGGCGCACTATGATGGCAAACGAGTTGGATGTGGCTGAGTAGAGCGGCGTGAAGTCTTTATATGACCAGTCCGCATTCCCGAGCAGGGGGGCGAGCACAAGCGGCGCGACATACCCATCGAAAATTGTGTATCCGTCCGCTGGTTTTTCCAGCGCGGTTTTGAAGGCTTTCACACCGCTGGCGCCAGGTGTCGAGACAACCGGGATCGAAACATCCAGCTCGTTGCCCATCGCATCGGCGATGATCTGACTGATGGCCATGGTGGTGCCCGGCCCCCAGGGGTAGATATTTTCAATGTTTCGATCTGGGAACTCTGTCGCGCCCGATGCAGTGACCGAGACTGCCAAGACAGCCAGGCCCTTAGTGATGGATCTGAATAGGGTCATATTGTTCTCCTGTTGGTCTTTTTTTTCTTGAGTTATGCGATCTCAATGCGCCACCGGCAACGTTTGGGCCTGGCGCAAGCCCGAAGTGTGCGTAGAGTTCCTTTGGCGCGTCGTGCTGTGCGAAGTGACCGGAAATTTGCGCGGTAAGGCGATCAACCGTTGTGGGGTCGGACAGCGGCGTTTCCTGCCCCGGATCAGCGTCAAGATCAAACAGCACACTTTCGCATTCCGCCAGAGAGGTGCCATCCGCCCCGACCTGGCTGTTTTTGGGATCCATGCGAATTTTCAGAAGTGGCACACCTTTGGTAAAGTCAAAGGGTTCGACAAGCTCGCTGGTTTTCAGCTCATCAATGTCGAAATGGGACGTCATATGCGTCGGCATCAGCGTGTAAAGGTTAAGGTCTTCCCCCACCGGGTTGTCGGGATAGCGGAAGTAGCTGTAATGCCCGTCAGTGACACAAACCGGGCCCGCGAACATTCCGAGTGCAAGACTTTGATGCACGGTCACCTCATCGTCCAGCAGCGGCAGCAAAGAAGCCCCCGTTACGCTTGTGGGAACCTCGCAGCCGTGCAAGTCCAGAAACGTTGGCATCAGGTCGGGGGTCTGGGTGAGGCCGGAGCGGCGTGAACCGGCGGCCCCACTGTGATCAGGATGCCGGATCATCAGCGGGATATGAGAAATCTCCTCATAATACGGCGTCCGGTTCTTGCCCCACCACTCGTGTTCAGACAACAGAAATCCATGGTCGGTCGTCAGTACCAGCGCAGTGTCTTGCCAAAGGTCATGGGCGTCGAAATAATCGAGCAACTTGCCGAAATATTCATCACACATCGCGATCAAAGCCGCATAATTCCCGCGGATTTCAGCGATTTCCTCAGCGGAGTTTGTCACCTTTTCATAGACCGGCCAGTCCAGTATTTTACCGCTGTAGCCGCTGTCATATGCCGCGCGGAACCGCTCCGGCGCGACAAAGGGCTCGTGCGGGTCAAAACACTCCAGTTGCAAAAACCAATCGTCTGCTGCCGCATTCAGATCAAGGAATTCGAAAGCGGAGGCGAAACACTTCGCCGTTGGAAAATCCGCTTCCTCTTTCAGAAAGTCACGGTTGACCGCCGCGCGGGACTTTTTCCACGCCATTTTTTCTGAATTGTGACGGGTCATGGTCTTGCCCGGTTTCAGCCCGGCGAACGGATAGTGCCGTTCGTCATATTTCTCAATGATGCGGTCAACAGGCGGAACGACAAGCGCTTTGACCGGATCGTATTCCTGCCCTCTGATAAAATCCCAGCTGTCAAACGCGTTGGCATATCCCCAGCCGCCGTCTTCGAAATAATGCAGGTGATCAGAAATAAGATGTGTGTAGACGCCGTTTTGGCTGAGCGTCCGGGCAAAAGATTCATCAAATGGCTCGAGCGGCCCCCAGGACCGGTGCATGAAATTCAGACGGCCGGTATGCAAATCCCGCCGCGCCGGCATGCAAGGAAGACTGCCAACGTAATGTTTGTCAAACGTCACAGCCAGCTTTGCAAACCGGTCAAAATTCGGCGTTTCAATCGCAGTGCCACCATAGGCGCCGAGTGCAAGGCGATTAAGCGAGTCAAACAGAACAAATACGGTTTTCATGTTTCCCTTTCATCCGGCCCGGTGCAGGTCAGCTTGTCGTGCTAACTTGATCATTCCTTATCATTCTGTAAAATTGATTTATTGAAGAGTTCCATTTAAAAAAGGAATGCCAAATGGACCGGAATCTGGATGCATTCCTCGCGGTTGCACGGGCCGAAAATCTGACACAGGCATCAGAACGTCTCAATTTAACGCAGCCATCTGTGACCAAACGCATCGCGAATCTGGAAGCAGAGCTTGGCAGCGCCTTGTTCGAGCGGCACCGGCGCGGGATGACGCTGACACCTGCAGGAAAGCTGTTCTATGCGCGCGCAAAACGGATTGAGTCAGAGTATAACCAGGCGCGCGAAGAGGTCGCTGCGATCAGCGCGGCAGGGCTGTCGGTGCTGCGCGTCGGGGC
>MAAC01009803.1_pt1 | contig 18273 bp, 17 predicted proteins | sample 1115981 | NCBI WGS metagenome assembly MAAC01 (sample SAMN04961126, study PRJNA320927) | seawater metagenome | isolation source: sample BD02T64 sea water enriched with oil for 64 days | place: USA:Gulf of Mexico | collected 2013-07-27 | reverse complement strand
CTGAGTACGCGGGGCAGAATTTTTGCGGCACTTTTATCGGCGATATTACTGCTTTTTACAGCCGGTAAAAGCGCTTCACCCCAGAGGAATTTTTCTATCTTGCCTTTATTCCAGCGTGCGGCCCAGGCCCACTCGGCCTCTGTGGGCAGGCGATAGCCCGTGGATTCGCTGGCGTAGCCGGTGATTTCGCCCTTCTCTTCAAGGTAGAAGGGCGTCAAACCCTGCTCCTGACTGAGCCAGTTACAAAAGCGTGCCGCGCTGGCCCAGGTGACGCTAACGACCGGCTGCTTCAATTGGTTGAGGGTGTTACCACTGGCGTGATTGGACGTGTGCTCCCGCTGAAATTGGTGGTACTGCTGGTTCGTCACTTCGGTACTGGCCAGATAAAAAGGCCGCTGCAGTTTTACCTGTCGCAGTATTTCATTGGCGCGACGGCCCTGTTCACGGCGCGATGCCCCGAGGTTAAAGGTCGTATTGGGGCGAAATAATTTTAATGTTTGTCCGCTGGGGGCTGTGATCGTAGGGGGAATGCTGGCGGCGCGGGTTTGTGCCACTGTCTTCAACTTCACGTGCAGTGCACGCTCCACACCGGGTTGTGGCGTGAGCGTGGCGAAGTGGCTGGTGTAACCGGCTTTGCGAATTTCGATACGCTGGGGTCGGGCCAGCAGTTTAAGGCTTTGATTGGCACTGCCCTTAGAGACACCATTAATATAAAGCCTGGCATCAGTGGGCTGGGTGCTAATTTTAAGCTTGCCGAGTTTCGGCTTGAGAGTCCTTGTCAATTCGCGCCGTTCCCCCGAGGCAATAACCAGGCTGTGAGTGGCGGGGTAGTAGCCATCGAGGGTGAGTCGCAATTGCTGCAGGCTGTCGGGTGCTAGTTCTATTTGCAGAGGCGTAATGCCTAAATAATGACCGTTGCGGGTAATGCCCGCGCCCTGGGGTTGAGAGCTGAGGGCTAAAATACCATCCGCCGGCTGTAGCTCAATTAAGGGGAATTCTTCTTGTTCACCAGCGGTGGCACTCATTGTTATTTGCCAATCTTTGTGGCCGGCCAGCTTCAGTGTCACGGCTTCGCCGCTTTCAAGAATATCTATTTGCAGGGGCGTGTGTCCCTGACTGATACCGTTGACTAGAACCTCGGCCCAACTTGGCTTAGAGCTGATGTATCGCTGTCCCCAGGCGGGTCGTAAGACGACAGCGACTTGCTGGGTAAGGTCCATGCCCTTGACGTAGACCTCCAGGGTTTGGGGGAAGTAGCGCTCCGCCTCTGCATGTAATGTATAGCGACCTGGGGCCAGGTCGTGCAGGGTCAGGGGTGTCTCTCCCTGTTGGCTTTGTTGAGTGGCATTTTGCAGGCTAATTTGCACCGTTTGGGGACGGGTATTAATGCCGAGGTGCCCGGGCATTTTCTCCAGGGCCAGAGAGTAGCTTTGCTGTTCATCCTCGCTGACCAGTAATTTCTGTTCTAATTCAAAATAACCGGGGGCATTTACTTGTAGCTGTAATGTGCCGGGGCGCATTAAATAGCGTCCACCCAGGTGGAAGGAAAGGCCGCCTGAAATCTCAATAGTCGCCGTCGGCGGGGAGGGCTTTAGCTCTACCGAGCGGGCGGTGAGCAGGAACCAGAGCAGGCCAGCGGCAATGCATAATAATGCAACAAAAAGTGTTGGCAGCGGACGCAGTTGAGGCCCCGATTTTTTTCGACTACCCCCCACGGGAGTAAAGTCGATGGGCCTTATTGCAGAGCTGGCCGTTTCAGGCATGTTGCTATCTGTCTTATGGTTCGTCATTAAATCGTCTCACGACATTGCACAACAACGGGGACTGTGCCGCTACCCAGTACCGTAAATTCTACTCGCACATCCCGATAACCGTCACGTATGCCTTCGGCAATATATTTTCCCGGTTTTAATTGTAGGGTTTTTTCGATGAAGGGGGCGAATTCACCGTGCTTGAAAATACGTACATGGGTGAGTTTGTCAGAACGTAGTAGCACCGTTTGTGGCTGTTGTGCCTTGACCAATATTTGGCTCAGGGCATGAATTTGCTGCTTAAGTCGCGGCCCGGCCTGGACAATTTGTTGAGCATTCCTAAGGCTTTGCTGCGCCTCGCGATAGACGGAGGGGCTGGCCAGACGCAGGGGCTGATGAATAAAATTCTCCAGTTTGGTATTGAGCTGTGCCCGTGCAGCGCTGCGAATTTTACCCACAGTGGCGGCTGTCACTGCGGCATCGCGGCTGAGAATTTTGTTATAGGTATCGAGGGCGCTCTGCCACTGCTCTTTGCTTTCATCGCCCTGGGCGCTGTTGAGCAGGCGAGCGATGGCGGCCTGGGCAATTTCATTGTCGACCTGTGTCAGCGCAGTTTGTGCAGCAGCCGACTGGGGCTTGATGGCGAGCGCTTGCCTAAAGTGTTTGCGTGCAGTGTTTAGCTCACCACTGTGCAGATGTTGATAGCCCTGATTAATGGCCGTCTGAAACTGCTCGTCAAGCAGTAAACGCTGGGCTTCATTTTCTCCTGCTATTGCCGGCTCAAATAAGGGGTCGAGACTCAGGGCCTGGGCGTATTGCCCCAGAGCAGAGGCATAATTGCCCGCGGCCTGTAGCGCCTGGCCGCGCTCGGTGGCGGCAAAGACCTTGGGCAGTGACACGCAACGCAGTTTGCCCTGCAAGGCCTGGGGCTGGTCTGGCGAAATTAGCAGTATTTGCTCAAAGGCCTGTTGAGCGAGGTCCACCTGCCCTTGATTAAGCGCCGCCAAACCCTGACTGAGTAGTTGGGCAATGTGGGGTTCGCGCGCAGCTTCGAGCTTGTCGAGCAGGCTTTCGGCCGCTTGAAAATGCTCGATGGCCGCTTTGAATTCGCGCTCGCGGTAAAGTTGGTCGCCCGCATTGGCGCTAGCCAGTGCTTGCTGGTATTCCTCGTTTGCCCATTGCTGAATATTCCCAGCTTCCAGTGCCTGTTGTTTTGTTAGCACTCTGGCGAGAATATCCTGGGCGCTGCGGCGGGCCGCTGCGAGCTGAGCCTTTTCGAAGGGGCTCTCTTCTAAGTTGGAAGGCTGTGGCGTTGAACTACTTGGCTCATCCTCGGTAAAACTGTGTGCCGTGTCTGCTGGATCACTTTGATAAACAGTGGCGATAAACAGCAATATCACGCAGGCCAGTGCGACCAGAATTGCAGCGTATATCCATTGTTGGGGTGGTTTTTCAGACCCGTTGTTTTCAGAGTTGGTCGTATTATTTGTGCTGGCAGGTTGATTTGGCGCTTGGGCTTGAATAGGCCCTTGAGCAAGAGGAACATCGGCGGCTTTGATGGGCTCGAATTTATCAGGCGCAAGGGGCTTGTGGTTACTTTTACTGGGGTCGTCACGGTTATCGGGCATTACGGAATAGCTTGCTCGTCGTTGCGGATGAGGGCTGGCGTGCCGCGCTCGATAGCGTATATTTTCTGCAGTAATGCCTTCCACTGCTGATATTGCGCTTGCACATTACCGTTGAGGGTAATGGTTTGATCTTCCAGGGTCACGGTGCGCGGTTCTACCTCGGCTTCCAGAGATTGTCCCAGCTCGGCCAGGGTTTCGACATGCATTTGTGCCTCGCCCTTTTTCGCCAGCCCACTTTTGACCAGCATGGCACCGCTGCCGATGGCGACTGCACCCGCCGCTCGCGTGGCGCCGCTATTACTACCGGCCGCCACAATGCCAGCAATCACGGTGACGATGCCGCCGATGGTTCTCTCCCGCGACTGGCGGGTCAGTCGGCGGGTGGCAAGCACCTCTTCATAATTTTGCCTGCGCCAGCTTTGGTAGGGCACTTCCATTTGCAGTGAAAAAGCGTCGTAATATTCCTGGGTGGTGTCGACAAATAAATAGTCGCGCTCGCGAATCCGCTGTATGCGTAGCAGGGTGGGGTCGTTAGTGGCGGGCAGGCGCTTGATGTCGAGCACGCCTTTGCGGTTGGCCTGGATGTGCTGGTCAAAAGCCTCGGGACTGAAATCTTTGGCAAAACGCAGGGTCGAGATATTGCGCAGGCTGGTCGCCTCTTTGCCACTCAATGATTTGCGGTACTCGCTGAGATCGTTGGCGATGCGGTTGAAGAGACCCTGGAAGGGATCGCGATGCAGACTTTTGCGGCGCTCGTAGGCGTACTTGCTGGCGTCCTGAGTATAGCTTCGTTGATACCACTGTCGGCCAGAAGTGTCGCTAACGGTAATGCCCAGTTGCAGCTTTTCGCCGTCGGAATGGAGAATGATGCCTTCAACATAGACGTCGGTAATCACTGCTGCGTCGGGTAACACGCGCACGGCACCCCAGGCACTGCTGTCCTGAATGGTGCGGGCGAGCTGGTTGGCGAGATAGTGACCCTCGGCAACGCGTACCGCGGGCAGCACAATTTCTGCCTGCTGGTCGCTGAGATTATCCAGGCCGGGGTCGAAAGCCAGTACGCCGACATCGAGCAGTTCGGCCTCGGCAATTTCTGCGCTCTCCAATTGCAGGGGCGTGTAGGTGGTGGACTTCACCTGAATGGGTGCATTACAGGCCGTCAGCAGCAGGCTTAAAAGTAGGCCGGCAGCGCTATACAAGCCGGCTGAGCGGGCAGATTGAATTGATGTATTAACGCCTATTCTCCACTTCACTGTGTGATTAATTATTGGTTTTTATATTTACGGTACTCATCCCAGAGTTTTTCACGCAACACAGGATCTTTTTCTTTCAGTGCCGCTTCGCGTATTTGTCGGGCGACGATATCGTCGTCACTGCCGCTGTCAATATCTTCGGGTATACCACCGCGCCGTGTGGTTTCCAGCCCGCCGGGGCTAGTGGCGCTACCTTCGTCAGCGCTGTCACTATCGCTGGTATCGGCACTGGCGGTGCTATCTGCGCCGGAGCCATCGCCTTCGTTGCCGGCCTCTTGTGAGTCGCCGTCTGACTCGCCTTCGGGGAACTCGCCGTAGCCGGGCAGGCCCTCGTAAATATCACCGTCTTCAAACAGTGAGTCTTCACCGCCAGAGCCACCGTCTGCGCCGCCACCCTGTTCACCCCCCGCCTGACCACCGCCGAGGCTGGCTTCAATGGCCTCGGCTTTAGCGCGCTCTTCGAGAATCATGCCATCAAAAACGGCGATTGAAGCATCGAGCTCGGCGTCAAAATCACCCATAATTTCGTCATCACTGCGGGCGGGCTCAGTGCTGCCAGTCACTGGGTAAGTGCTTTGTGGCGCCTGTGCTTCGCTCGCCTGGCTCTGGGGCTGTGCTGGCGTTTGTGTCTGGGTGGGGGTGCTGGCACTTTTACAGCCGTTGAGTAAAAGCAGCAACAAAAGGCCGGTAAAAAAAGCAGTATTTATAGGTCGGCCTGAAAGAGCGGGGCCGAGGGGGGAGGCAAAAGTGCTGCGCTGAAACATTGGCTTCCTTACTGGGTGACTAGTGTATTAAGGGTATCTCGACTCTGACATCACTGACATTGGCCGGCTTATTATCAACAAATTGTGGCCGAAAGCGAGAGCCTTTAATGGTATCTATCATTAGATAGCGCAGGCTGTTTTTAGTTGCCGGACTTTGCCCGGACAATAATACTTCGCCGACATTCTCAATGTGGCTACCCCAGCCTTTCTCAGAAATATCGACTTTAGCTGTCATCAGTAGCATGCCGCGGGTGCTCTTGTCGTTTTCCATACGTATTGCTGGCAGTAGTTGCGGTGTGGAAAAGAGTTTTGCGTACAAAGCCTCTGCCTGCTCGGAGGCGGAAACACCTGCTAATACTTGTTGATAGTGAACCATGGCTTCTTTGCGACGGTTGAAGATCAAATACCAGTCGGCGAGTTCTGTTTCTGCTTGGAGCTTCTCTTGCAGAGTGGCATCGGGGATGGATGCCGTGAGTGCAACAATGCGTTGGTGACAAATCAGGCCACGGCGAAAACTGGCGCCGGTAAGTATGCCGGTACGCTGGGGGTTGGTGGTGGCAAAGCCATCGGCACTCAGGCTGTAGTGAGAGTCGGTGGAGGCAGACCACACATCACCCTCGTGGCGGGAGAGGTGAAAACTGATCAGGGCGGCACTGCGCAGTAGGCTTATTTGTTCGCGGGGTTCAGGTACTGTTTGCGCGCCATTCAATTTCAGGGCCGCTGCAATTAGACTATTGGCCGATGTCAGGTGGTCAATTTGCTTGCCGCTTTCATCGAAAGGATAGGCATCGATATGCCACAGCGCGAGTTCGTTGAGCAGTGGCGCTATACGGGGGTCCTGCTTACCGTAGCTGGCCATTTGCATGCGCAGTAGTTGCTGGTAGCTGGTGGTGACGGGTTCAAAGCGCATTAGGTTTTTCTGGCTCTTGATAATACTCCGCAGCATCCACTATTGACGCGGTTGATGTGCATCGAGCGACGCAGTGCCTTTAAAGCCTTGCCGTGTTGCCCGCCTTTTTGTAATTCCAGCCCCAGGCTGTACAGCACCTCGGATGAGTTCTGATGGTAGGGGCCTTCGGCCTCGTGGTTCTGCAGGGTGGAATGGTAGGAGGCAAGCCTGGCTGGGGCCTTATCTAAGTGCTGAGCCGATGGCTGATTGGCAGTATCGTTGGTGGCGGCAGCAGTTGTGGGATCAGCGCTCGCCAGTGGCTCGAATCCGAGGGCCAATAGGCCAAACACTAGCCGCCGAGCGAAGCGCAAGGGCTTAAGCTGGAACGGGCTTAATGTTGCGGTATTGTTTGTCGGTTTGCGATCCATCATGGCATTACTATAAACCTCTAGCGGGCTTTATTCTGGGCTGCGAGCACTCCCTGGCTTGATTTGCAGCCTTGGATTAATCTTAGTCTAAAATGTTCAGTAGGGACGATCTCGCAAGCCCACAATGAGCACCAGGTACTACTTCGCGCTTGTCGCCGCCAGTAGAGGGGATTTATCCGCCTGCTGAGGCTTATTCAGCGCCGCCGCAGACAGTCCTTTACTGAAACGATGATGCGCGACCTAAAGGAGGTGCTGGGTAGCCCGCCGATATGCGGATGGGGAGCCGACCATAATAACCATTCGTTGTTATGGGCTGAAATTGCGATGGATAGGGGCTGAGATAAGCAGGCGCTATGTTTTATTTGAACCTGCCTAAGCTCATTGATTCATTCTGGCATCCAGGTGGACTGGATTGATCACTTCTTATGAGTTGTTTTGATTGTTTAATCTTTTACACCGCAAGCTAAGGAGCAGTGAGCAGAATAAAAGTAATAGGGCGGGTGTATAAGCCGTGCCAATTGAAAGCCCCGATATAAGCCAGAATATTGCAAACAGACAGGTGGCGTTTAGCAAAAGTGTGGTTCGCGATACAAGCACAGCCAGTAGCGCGATTAAACTGAAAAATATGGGCGCTAAGAGTGGTAGTACGCCGGCACCAGAAATATCGGCAAAGTTGGCTGTTTTAGTGCGGGTTATACTCCTGTCCTCAATGTCAATCCCATTCTCAATCATGACAGTTTCAATACCCGTGTAGGTTATCGGGGTCGTCCAGAGCTTATAGCTCGCCCAGAGACACCATGCGACAGCGGAAGTAACAAAGATATTTAATAGAATCTGTAATAAGTAGAGCTTTTTTGAAGGGTTCATTTGGGGCGCTTTATTCTTTGAGGCGACAATAACTCGTATTGCTGTACCCGTAGACCTTGGTAATGACTTTTGTAGGCTTGTTATAGCCCTTGATGGCCTCCCTGATAGCAGCATCTCGATCAGCCTGTGCTGCGTCTGCTTTTTTCTTTCTTTGTTCCCAGCTTAAGGCTTCGCTGCCACTGTCTTTGCTGTCAACAGCAGGGGTGGCTGCGAGAGCTTTGTCTGTATTAACGCTTCTCTGGTTTTTGATGTAAGTGCTTAAATCTAATTCCAGGAAGTCAGTAATCTCCGTAATATTCCTTTTAACAAACTCCTTGGAATAAAAGTCAATATGGTAGCCGTAGGGGACGAATGTGCTGTTTTCTCTCAGGGTGAAGTAGTCAAGGGAGGAGGCGTATCCGGATACGATATTGTATAGGGGCAGGCTGAGCTTAATGTTGAGTCTATTTTTAGGCAGGCCTCCTTTGCTGCCAAGGCCTTCAAAGCTGATGCCTCTGGACTTTATATTGAGTTGCTTCATTTCCTCCCAGCCTAATCCGGTATGCCAATAGATGCTTGCCCCGCTAAAAATTGATTTCTCTAATTTAAAGGTGTTGAAGCCGCATATAAATTCAAATTGATATTTTATGCTTGAAGATTTAAGTTTTAAAAAATTCTTTAGCAATGGGTTTTCTTTCTCTTTCTCTGCGGCAGCGGCAACAGCTTCTTCTGACGTGACTTTGTCGTCAGCTAATACAGCTTGTGACATAAAAATAGACAAAACTATGATGGCAATCAATCGCATAATTTACCTGGTTTGAGCTTGAGTGGCGCTAAAGTTGCTGCCGAAGTCATGGGGTGGGCATAGTGCGTCGAACTCAATGAAGCTGTGTCGGCATTAGCTGTTTTGTCTGTTGCTGAGATCACTCGTTTGTTTGTGCCTTGAGGGATTCAAAATCTATTTCTTGAGGTGATAGCACTCGGCCCTGGTAGACGACGGCATCCGTGGCACCGGCACCCAGAGCCAGTTCTTTAAAGGCACGCACTTCAATCATTGTCAGACCACCCTCTGTTTTTTCCATGGGGTGAACCACCAGGCGTGGTGTGGGTGTCAATGTGTTGTTGCCAAGGATTTCTCTCAAGGCGTATTGCAGTAACTTTTCGCCGACCCTGAAATCGGCCAGTAAGACCCGTGGATGGGAAAAGGGCTTGATGATTTCGATGTTAGTCCCTATGGCCGCTGCAGCAGGGCTCCCAACAGCAAGGATACTCAAACGTCCCTTACTATCCGGTTCAATGGCCACCAATGGTTCTTCATCAAAAATCAGCCCTGTACGTGTATTGCTTAATTTGAGCCTGTTTTCCCAGATTTGCAGATAAACCGTAGTGCCAAATTTATTAAGTATTTGTCTTAGCATCTAGCCTCTTTTTACAGTGAAGATCTTGGTCTGCTTGCCTTGAAACCCATTATTACCGGAGGGATGACGAAAAGAGTCCATAAAACTATGAATAATAGAAGTGACGAATATGCAGTGTAGGAAAACCAGCCATAGACTAATAATGCAGTAATAAGTGCCCATTTCCAATGCTCAATAGTTTTTCCAAAAGCAAATAGCAGTATGCTGATGACAAACACTAAATTACTAAGCGGCTTGGCTAAGGTGGTCAATGGATCTGCCGTCCCCACCATCACCAGCGTGATAAACAGTGATGAGGCTAAAACAAGGGCTGCATAAAGTATTAGAGCTACCTTTTTAATACTGACCATCCTGGATATTTAAGGTTAAACTTTTTGATGCCGCGTCCCTTCCTTTCGGTTTACGCTGTGTCTAGTGGCATAGTTATGTTTAAGCCACTGGATCCATTGAGTCAGGCTTTACTCGGCGGTGTTGTTGCCCATGCGGCGGCGGGTCGCAAGCTCGGTCTGCGTGCAGCGGGCTGGGGTGCGCTGGCGGGTGCCTTCCCCGATATTGATGTCGCCTTTGGTTTGTTTGCCGACGATATTGCTCAGCTGCAGTTGCACCGGGGTATTACCCATTCACTCTTTTTCGCCCCGGTGGTGGGTAGCCTCGCAGGCTGGTGTTTTTGGCGCAGGGATCAATTAAAGGGCGAATCCAGTTCGCTCTTGAGCTGGCTTACCGTGTTTGTGTTGGCGCTCTTATCTCATCCTCTGCTCGACGCTTGCACGCCTTACGGCACTCAGTTACTGGCGCCGTTTTCCGATGCGCGCTTTGCCTGGCATGCGGTGCCGATTATTGAACCCTTCTATACGGCGATTTTACTGATAGGGCTATTGTTACTGCGTTATACGGGTCGCACTGGCTGGCTGGTATCAGTGTTAACGCTGGTATTGTCGAGTGAATACCTGCTGTGGGGCTGGATTTTAAATCAACAGGCGATAGATTTGGCCCAGCGCCAGTTGGCCCGTGCTGGTGTGGTCGATGTGCAGGTTTACGCTTTTCCGACCTTTTTTCAGATGCCATTGCGCAGAGTGGTGGCGATCAACGAGCGGCAGATTTATGTCGGTTTTATCACCCTCGATCAGGCCTGTGATATTGCCTGGGAGGTACAAGTAAAAATGGCACACCCGGCCATCGATGCACTGCGTGCTACCCGAGCGGGTAAGGTCTTTCACTGGTTTGCCAGCGGTATTGTGGCGGAGCAGGTGAGGTCCACCGAACACGGCTTTGTCGCACAGATGTCAGATTTACGCTATGGCAAAAGCACCGATGCGAGTCGCGGGATGTGGGGTGTGCGAGGGGGCTTTGATGCCGAGGCAAAGGCCCTGGGCGAGGCGGGCCTGTATTACGGCGATATGAGTTTGAGCGTGGAGGATGTGGTCACGGTGTGGCAGACGGCTTATCCGGGGGAGGCTGGCCCTTGCGCGAAAATTACCGCAATTGCCGGTACTTGAGTTGGGGCGGTCTTTAAGCGGCTAGCGCCAGCGTTTTTCCCATGCCACGAGTACCCGTTCGGAATACCAGTACTGGCCATAGCTGCCGTTGTAGCGGGCGAGGGCATCGGCCAGGCGGCCTTTCTCTCGCTTTAAATAGTGTTTGAGGATGGTGCAGCCGTAGAACAGGTTGGTATCGGTATCGGTGAGATTGTCATTGGGTCTGCCGATTTCTTTTTTCCAGAAAGGCATAATTTGCATTAAACCCTGGGCGCCGACACGGGAGACGGCGTAGGGGTCGAAATGGCTTTCCACCTCTATCAGCGCAAGCACGATTTCGGGTTGTAATTCGGCTTTGGTTGCAGCGCGGTGGACTTTGCGTAGCAGTTCGAGGCGACGGTTTTTGTCGGGTAAAAAACGCGCCAGACTATTGGACTTTGTTAGCAGCCAGACCTCGGCATCGTAGCGGTCGTCAAAGCTATCGGCCTGATTCACCGTGTCACGCAATATTTGCAGTAACTCAGGATCACTCGCCGGGGTACTGAATGCCGACGGCGCTACCAGCAGGGCTGTTAACAGCAGTGCTAGCGGGCTGAGGTAGTGCCTTAGATAGTGCCTTGGAGAGTGTCGTGGCTGGGTTCGGTTAAATAACAGCATGTTTAGTTTGCAGGGCCGACAGAGGCCGGCCCTGGGGGCTGGCCTTGATTAATCGACGGCGAGAGTCTTAGCCAAAAAGGCGTCGAGTTCAGACAGTTTAATATCTGAGCTTTCGGCGTCGCGGCGATATTTATATTCAATAGCTTCATTTTCCAGACCTCGATCGCCGATAACCAGGCGATGGGGAATACCCATTAATTCAATATCGGCGAGCATAACACCGAGCCTCGCTTTCTTTTCGTCCATCAATAGCACGTCGTGACCGGCTTCTCGCAATTTTGTGTAGAGGTTCTCGCTGGCCTCGCGCACGGCTTCCGACTTGTGGGGATTAATGGGTACGATGGCGAGCTGGAAGGGCGCCAGTGACTCGGGCCAGATAATGCCTTTGTCATCGTGATTTTGCTCAATGGCCGAGGCGACGATGCGGCTGACACCGATGCCGTAACAGCCCATTAGCATGGCTTTTTCTTTGCCATTTTCGTCGAGGATTTTCGCGTTCATGGCATCGCTGTATTTAGTGCCGAGCTGGAAAATATGGCCCACTTCAATGCCGCGTTTAATCTCCAGCGTACCCTGGCCATCGGGGCTGGGGTCGCCGGCAAGCACATTGCGAAGATCTTCAACACGGTCAGTGGCGCAGTCGCGCTGCCAGTTAGCGCCGGTTAAATGGATGCCCTCTTTATTAGCACCGCAGACAAAGTCACTGAGATGGGCGGCGCTGCGATCAATAATCACCGGAATACTCAGGCTGACGGGGCCGAGGGAACCAACACTGCAGCCGGTGGCGGCGAGTACGGCCTGCTCACTGGCGAAGGTCAGTGGGTTGGCAACGCCCTCGAGTTTCTCCGCTTTAATATCGTTCAGTTCGTGGTCGCCGCGCAGTACCAGTGCGATCAGGCTGCCGTCTTCTTCGCCATTGACGATCAGTGTTTTAACGGTACTGTCAGCTGTACAGTCGAGGAAATTGCAAACCTCGTCGATGCTGTGCTGGCCGGGGGTGGCTATTTCGGCCATCTCTTGCGTTGCTGCTGGGCGATCGCCATGGGGGGCGATGGCTTCGGCCATTTCCACATTGGCGGCGTAGTCACTGCCATTGGAAAAGGCGATGTCGTCTTCGCCGGAATCGGCCAGTACGTGAAACTCGTGGGAGACACTACCGCCGATGCTGCCGGTATCGGCGAGTACGGGACGGAAGTCGAGGCCGAGGCGTTGGAAGATTTTGCAGTAAGCGGCGTGCATCACGTCGTAGGTTTGTTGCAGGCTCTCTGCCGTCGCGTGAAAGGAATAGGCATCTTTCATAATGAATTCGCGGGCGCGCATCACGCCAAAGCGCGGGCGGGTTTCATCGCGAAACTTAGTTTGAATCTGATAAAAATTGGCGGGCAGCTGCTTGTAGCTGCGGATTTCGCCACGAATTAAATCGGTGATAATTTCTTCGTGGGTGGGGCCGAGGCAGAAGTCTCGGCCGTGGCGGTCGGCGATGCGCAGTAGCTCGCCGCCGTATTCCTGCCAGCGTCCAGACTCTTGCCATAATTCTGAGGGCTGTACCACGGGCATCAGGACTTCCTGTGCCTCGGCGCTGTCCATCTCCTCACGCACAATGGCTTCTACCTTGCGCAGCACACGTAGGCCCAGTGGTAACCAGGTGTAGAGGCCGGAGGCGAGCTTGCGAATTAAGCCGGCGCGAAGCATCAACTGGTGGCTGATAACCTCGGCATCGGCGGGGGTTTCTTTCTGGGTGGCAATAAGAAAACGGCTGGCGCGCATAAGTATGTTCCGGCGTAGAGCGATAGGGGTTGATGTATTTTGGCGGCTATTTTACGGTGCTGTCGACGCTGGGTACAGCATAGCAATAGCAAAGGAGGTGGTGATGTTTTCACTCGACGAACGTTTGCAGAAAGATACGCAGGTGGTGGGCCGTTTCGAGCTGTGCCTGTTATTGCTACACCGGGACAGTAACTACCCCTGGTTTATTTTGGTGCCCCAGTGTGAAGGCGCAACCGAGATTCATCACTTGTCGCCGGCCCAACAGCAATTACTGATGGCGGAGTCGACCCTGGTGGCAGAGGCTTTGGCGGCACTGTTTTTACCTGACAAGCTGAATATAGCCATGCTGGGCAATATCGTCGCCCAGTTACATATTCATCATGTCGCTCGCTTTAAAACGGACATTAGCTGGCCCGGGCCAATTTGGGGGGCGGCACCGGCGGGGCAGTACGAGGCTTCAGTGCTGGAGCAAAGGCTTGAAAGTATGCGCAATGCCTTGCTGGGAAAAATTGAGATAAGTACTTAGAATTAAAAAAGCCCCTCGTGAAGGGGCTTTTTAGACGATCAGGCTTTATCGAGTGTAAAGAGTGCCTGCCTTAGTTCGCCATATCTTTCAGGCCTTTTAGCGCCGTGACTTTAACAGCAGTGCTAGCGGGCTTGGCGGCGAAAGTGGTCTCTTCGCCAGTAAAGGGGTTGATGCCCTTGCGAGCGCGACGCGCTGGCTTCTTTACGGTTTTGACTTTTAACAGGCCGGGCAGGGTGAACTCGCCAACGGCACGCTTTTTAATGTGGCGCTCAATCACAATGCCCAGTTCGTCGAGAACGGCACCGACTTGCTTGCGAGAGAGTTCCGTTTTCTCGGCGAGTTCATTGAGTAATTGTGTTTTGGTGAAGCGTTCCGAGACGGCGACAACTTTGCGTGTGGGTGCTGCTTTAGCGGGGGCTTTTTTTGCACGAGCTTTCTTGGCGGCCATGGTGTTTCCCTTGCGTTTATTGTTTGATGGATTTCAGCGTTGAGGGCCTGACTACATCAAGCAAAAACCTTTGGCCCCTCGGGATGCAATATATATAGCATCTATTGGATGCAGGCAATAGAAAACCCTATAAAACAGTGTTTTTTAGCAAAAACTATGACCTTTGTTACTTTCTTCGCCCGTCCGTCGCTGATGGCGATGCGCGAGCGGCTTTAAGCCGCTTGCCTAGCTGGGGTATAATGCGCGCCTTTTTTGGACCAGCCTCTCTCTGGATCTTTGCTTTCCAGATGCGCGGTTGTCAGCTATTTCTACTCGTATAGTTAGGTAGTTGTGGTCGCCGTGTCCGGCTTGTGAAGTGGAGTAAATAGACGATGCCAATTTATGAATACCAATGTGAGTCCTGTAAGGAGACCCACGAGGCCCTGCAAAAGCTCAGTGATGCCCTGTTAACCGAGTGCCCCAACTGTGGTGAGCAGGCTTTAAAGAAGCAGGTCACCGCCAGTGCCTTTCGGCTCAGTGGCAGTGGCTGGTATGAGACCGATTTTAAAACCGGCGACAAGAAGAAAAACCTCGCCGGTGGCGGTGCTTCGGAAGGCGGCTCAAAAGCGAGTAACAAGGCCGGTACCGAGGGTGGCGCTAAAAAGGCCAGTACTTCCAGTTCCGATGGCGCTAAAAAATCGGCATAGAGCAAGAGCTCAGACTTATTGAATAAACCGCGGGTAGCGGGTTTTTCAAGTCGAGCATTTCAAGCACTTAATTTACATATCGACATTTAGGGATCAGAGACATTATGCGTTCGAGCTATTGCGGTTTACTCGATACTACCTTTTTAGATCAAGAAGTCACTTTATGCGGCTGGGTTGATCGTCGTCGCGACCATGGCGGGGTGATTTTTATCGACCTGCGTGACCGCGAGGGCATTGTGCAGATCGTCTGTGACCCTGACAGTGGCGAGCACTTCAATACCGCTGACAGCGTGCGCGGTGAGTATGTGCTGAAAATCAGTGGGCGAGTGCGTGCGCGCAGTGCTGAAACCATCAATCCGCAAATGAAGACCGGCGAAATTGAAATTTATGCCACGGATGTGGAAATTCTCAATGCCTCCGAAACGCCACCCTTTCAGCTCGACGAGCACACCAAGGTGGGTGAGGAGGTGCGCTTGTTACATCGCTTCCTCGACCTGCGTCGCCCAGAAATGCAGGAGCATCTCTACTTCCGCTCGAAGGTGACCTCGGCGCTGCGAAACTTCCTCGACGACTCCGGCTTTCTCGATATTGAGACGCCCATCCTGACCCGAGCAACCCCCGAGGGTGCCCGCGACTACCTGGTGCCCAGCCGCACCCACGAAGGCAAGTTTTTTGCACTGCCCCAGTCGCCCCAGCTCTTTAAGCAGTTGTTGATGGTTTCGGGTTTTGATCGTTACTATCAGGTGGCGAAGTGTTTCCGCGATGAAGATCTGCGCGCCGATCGCCAGCCCGAATTCACCCAGATTGATATCGAAGCCTCCTTCGTTAACGATAAAGATATTATGGCCATCTCCGAGAAGATGATTAGCCAGGTATTTTCGAACCTGCACAAGGTCGAGCTGGGCACCTTCCCGGTAATGACCTACGCCGAGGCCATGCATCGCTTCGGTAGCGATAAGCCCGATTTGCGCATTCCTCTGGAGCTGGTTGAAGTCAAAGACCTGATGAAGGATGTCGACTTTAAAGTCTTCTCCGCTCCGGCGAATGACCCCGATGGTCGCGTTACTGCACTGAAGGTGCCGGGCGGTAATTCACTCAGTCGCAAGAAGATTGATGCCTACACCAAGTTCGTCAGCATCTATGGTGCTCGCGGGCTGGCCTATATCAAGGTCAATGATAAGAGCGACATTGAAGAGGGCCTGCAATCGCCCATCGTTAAATTCCTGCCCAACGAGGTGCGTCAGCAATTGCTCGACACACTGCAGGCGGAAGACGGTGATCTAATTTTCTTCGGTGCCGACAAGGGCAAGATTGTCTCCGAAGCGCTGGGCGCACTGCGTTGCAAGCTCGGTGCCGATCTCGACCTTTACACCTGCGAGTGGGCGCCGCTGTGGGTGGTCGACTTTCCGATGTTTGAAAAAACCGATAGCGGCAGCTGGACGCCATTGCATCACCCCTTTACCCAGCCCTCGTGCTCGGTTGAAGAATTGCGCGCCGATCCGGGTGCGGCATTGTCCAATGCCTATGACATGGTGCTCAATGGCACGGAGCTGGGCGGTGGTTCGGTGCGAATCCACGATTCTGCGATGCAGAAAGCGGTTTTTGAAGTGCTCGATATTAATGAAGCAGACCAGCAGGCGAAGTTTGGTTTCTTACTCGAGGCCCTGAAATACGGTTGCCCACCCCATGCGGGCGTGGCCTTTGGTCTCGACCGGCTGATTATGTTGATGGTGGGTGCGGCGTCGATACGCGATGTTATCGCCTTCCCGAAAACCCAGTCGGCGCAGTGCTTGATGACAGATGCACCGGGCCTGGTTGATAACGCTCAATTGCGTGAGCTAAATATTCGCCTGCGAGAGAAAACAAAAAGCGAAAAAAGTGAAAAAAGCGAGTAGGAGTTAGTTATGGCGGGCCACAGTAAATGGGCGAATATCAAACATCGCAAGGCGGCTCAGGACGCCAAGCGCGGTAAGGTTTTCACCAAGTTAATTCGCGAGTTAGTGGTGGCGGCGAAAGCTGGTGGTCCCAATCCCGATGACAACCCCCGCCTGCGCGCCGCCGTAGATAAAGCCCTCGGCGCCAATATGAAAAAGGACACCGTCGACAAGGCGATTGCCCGAGGTGCGGGTACCGGTGAAGGTGAAAATTACGAAGAAGTGACCTACGAAGGTTATGGCCATGGTGGTATCGCCGTGCTCGTTGAATGCCTGACCGACAACCGCAACCGCACCGTGGGCGATGTGCGCCATGCCTTTACCAAGCGCAGCGGTAATCTTGGCACAGACGGTTCTGTCGCCTATTTATTCACGCGCACCGGGCAAATGAGCTATGCCCCCGGTAGTGACGAAGAGAAAATCATGGATGCCGCACTGGAGCTGGGTGCCGATGACGTTGTCACCCACGACGATGGCTCCATCGATGTGATGACGAGTCGGGAAGACTTTCTCACCGTAAAAGCAGGCCTGATTGAAGCGGGGCTTACGCCCAACGATGCCGAGGTGACGATGATTGCCTCACTGATGGTCGAACTCGATAAGGAGGGCGCTGAGAAAGTCATCGCTCTGGTCGATAGTTTAGAAGATCTCGACGACGTACAAAATGTGTATACCAATGCTGAAATCCCCACCGAAGTGTTGGAGCAACTGAGCGAATAGTTTCTCCAATACTTTAATTTTAACGAGTAGTCATACTTATCAACGAAAGGAAAATGAAGATGAAAGTCATTAAACAAACTGCAGAATATACTGTTAGCCAAAAGCGTTCGGGTCGTTATGCGGTCGTCGCTGCCGATGGCAGCCCAATCAATGGCGAAGAGAAAGCCAAAATTTTATTGGCCGAAGAGCTGATTAAATTGACTGCGCCGAAGCCTGCGGAGCCTGAAGCCGAAGAAGCACCTGCAGAAGAAGCCGCTGCTGAATAAGCTAGCTGTTTGAAAGATGTTGAAAAGGGTGGCGCGAGCTGCCCTTTTTATTGGCTGCGAAATAAAGCCGGGCAAAAAACCTGTTTGGCTTGACGGGCATCCCCACCGTTGCAACACTGGCGACCACTTGAATTCAAACCTTAAACGCGGGCCCGATAGATGATTCGAATACTCGGCATTGATCCCGGTTCGCGGCGTACGGGTTTCGGTATTGTCGATGTCGCGGGCAGCAAAACGGCGTATGTGGCCAGTGGCGTTATCCGTCTGCCAACGGGGGCCTTGCCGGAGCGTTTAAAGGTTATTTTCGAGAATGTCAGTGAGTTGATCGGCGAATATCAGCCCGTTGAAATGGCCATTGAAGATGTCTTCTTTGCTCGAGACCCGCGCGCTGCTTTAAAGCTGGGGCAGGCCCGAGGGGCCGCCATTGTTGCCGGGGTGACAGCAAACCTGCCGGTGGCGGAGTACAGCGCCAAAACGGTTAAGCAAGCGGTCGTCGGTAATGGCGGGGCGAAGAAAGATCAGGTGCAGCAAATGATTATGCGCCTCTTGAAGCTACCCGCTCCACCTCAGGAAGATGCCGCCGATGCACTGGCCGTTGCCATTTGCCATGCCCACAGCATGAATCATCAAATAGCGGTAAAAGGGGTTACGGGCTATGCCCGTGGTCGCTTAAAATAGCTCTCGCGAAAAGTCATCAGGTAGTAAACTTATACTGGCTCGAGCACGACGTAATAACACGCTTTCCTCAAGTAGCCATCAGCGGAAACAAAAATGATTGGACGAATACGCGGTATCTTGCTCGAGAAGCAGGCGCCCC
>MAAC01018592.1_pt1 | contig 18275 bp, 14 predicted proteins | sample 1115981 | NCBI WGS metagenome assembly MAAC01 (sample SAMN04961126, study PRJNA320927) | seawater metagenome | isolation source: sample BD02T64 sea water enriched with oil for 64 days | place: USA:Gulf of Mexico | collected 2013-07-27 | reverse complement strand
AATTGAAATTAGATTATTGATAAAAAAAAATAACTATCTGGCAACTATTTTAATTTAAGATTAGTCAGGTAAAAAATTATATTTGTGACAAATAAATCCAAAAAATGAAAGAAAATATTCAAAGCATTCAAACGGGCCTATTAGTATTAATTGCGGCTACCGTACTTTACGGAACATTTTTTAAGGACCCTACTCCTTCAAGAAGAACGGAACGTCCTCGAAAAACGGAAAGAACAACCACTCCTACCGCTCAAAACATACCGGGAAGTAACACTCAAATTATTGCTGACCAATCCATTACCGGTGTTCCATCTACGCAATTGCAGCAACAAGTAAACAATCCAACTTCAATTTCATTTAATCAAATGGCCCATGATTTTGGTACCATTGATCAAAATTCTGAAAATACGTATGTGTTTAACTTTACAAATACCGGTGATAAACCATTAATTATTGAAACCGCAACTGGATCTTGTGGGTGTACGGTACCCGAATTTCCTAGAGAGCCAATCGCTCCAGGTGCATCCAGTGAGATTAGAGTTGTTTACAAACCAGGGAAACAAAAAGGATTACAAAACAAAACGGTTACTGTTATCGCTAACACGCTACCCAAAGATACTCGTTTAACAATTTCGGCTAACGTTCAAGAGGTTGAAGAGATTAAATAAATTAATACAAAACAAAAAGCCGATGAAAATCATTTCATCGGCTTTTTTGTGCTTAATACTTCCCCCCTTCTAATCCATACTGGAAGTCATAAATTGAATGAATTTTGAATCGCTGTAATATTCCTTTGCAATAATTCGAATGACGGAATACAAAGGGATGGCGATAATCATTCCCGAAATACCAAAAATATTTCCGGCAATTAAAATCACTAAGAAAATCTCTAGAGGATGCGCATTAATACTTTTAGAAAATACCACCGGTTGTGTAAAAAAATTATCTACCATTTGCGTCATTCCAAAAACCAATAAGATCTCACCAATTAGGGTATAAAAACTACTATCCGTAGCCAGGTCAACGTTGGTTGAAACACCAATCAGTAATCCGAAAGCCAAACCAATTAGCGGACCTACGTAGGGAATAACATTCATAATACCCGCAAACAACCCAATTACAACTGCATTTCTAAACCCAAATAAACTCAAGCCCACAGACACCAAAGTGGTAATTATGGATACTTGAATTGCGATGCCAATAAAATAACGACTTAGGGTTGATTTCACCTTATTCAGAACGTGGTTAACTTTTATCGAGTTTTCATCATCGGTTAAAGAATTCACAAAATTATTAAACAAATTATCATCCTTTAAAAGGAAAAAGGTAATGAATAAAACAGCGAAAATGGTGATTAAACTCCCTCCTATTCCGGTAGCCAACCCTGAAAAGAATCGAGGTACCGTATCCAAATGTTGTTTCCCTAATAACATATCCTGAATTATTTCTTTCTCAGAACGTTCTTCATCATTTGGATCAAAATCAATTTTCTTTAATACACCACTCACCGCTTTTAGCTCTGGTTCCACCAATTCATAAAAGTCATCCATGTCCAACTGCGCCAATAAACTGGCCTCCCGCGACACTACAGGAACAAAAATGTTCACCATCATGACCACAAAACTAATGACCATAATAAGTGATAAACCCGCAGCAACGGGTTCATTAAATCCATAGCCCTTAATTTTCACTTTTCTTAAACCCTGATTCAATGGGCTAAGCATTAAAGCTAAAACCAACGAAATAGTAATGTATAGTAATACCAGGTTAGAAAAATATAAGAGTCCCAACCCTATACCTACTAAAGTCCAATGAAACAGCTTCTTTTTAGTTATTTCCATTTAAAAACTATTATCACCCATTACCATATTACCCAATCCACCAAGAACACTTCCTTCTCCTTTGGACCTACCCCCCATTTTTGGAGCCGAAGAAACAATTCGATCCGCCATTCGACTAAAAGGTAAGGATTGAATCCAAATGGTTCCGGGACCTTGTAATGTGGCCAAGAACAAACCTTCACCTCCAAATAGCGCATTCTTAATTCCTTTCACCATTTCAATATTGTATTGAACCTCTCCCGTAAATGCAACCAAACAGCCGGTATCTACTTTTAAGATGTCACCTGAACCTAATTCCATCTTTTTAATAGTTCCACCCGCATTCGCAAAAACCATCCCGTCACCTTCCAGTTTTTGCATGATAAAACCTTCTCCTCCGAATAAACCTACGCCAATTTTGCGATTAAATTCAATGCCAACTTGTACTCCCTTAGCAGCACACAAAAAGGAATCTTTTTGACAAATTACTTTGTTATTATACAGAGATAAATCTAAAGAGATAATTTTACCGGGCATAGAAGCAGCAAAAGCGACATGTGATTTCCCATATCCTTCATTTTTATAAGCGGTCATAAATAAGTTTTCACCCGTTAGAACTCGTTTGCCAGCGGAGAACATTTTACCCATAAAACTGTTGTCCGATTGGTGACTACCATCGCCAAAAACAGTTTCCATCACTATTTCAGATTTCATATACATCATACTCCCGGGTTCGGCCATAACCACTTCGTGTGGATCTAATTCAATTTCAACATATTGAATATCATCTCCGGTAATGGTATAGTCAACTTCGTGTGATTGCATAATTGGTTTTATTAATAAGTGTATTCACAAATATAGTGGTTTTGAGAAGCCTTAACCTCGACTATCGTGCTAATTTTGCGCCACGATGAAAGAAGAGTTAAACTATAAAACGGATAAGCAATTTTGGCTATTATGCCTTAGTTCATCTTTGTTTTTTGGAAGTTTTAATATGATGATTCCTGAGCTCCCCACCTATTTGGAATCTTTGGGAGGTGGCGAGTATAAAGGTTTAATCATTTCATTGTTTACTTTAACCGCATTGATTTCGCGTCCATTTAGTGGAAAATTGACCGATACCATCGGTCGCATTCCAGTAATGATAGTTGGCGCATTCGTGGCCTTATTAGCCGGAGTTTTATACCCCGTAATGGCCACAGTTACTGGATTCTTTTTCCTCCGTTTATTTCATGGGTTTTCTACGGGGTTTAAACCTACGGCAACTGCCGCTTATATATCCGATATAGTGAGCCCAAAACAACGGGGGGAAGCCATGGGAGTTTACGGTGTATTTGCCAGTTCGGGTATGGCTATTGGCCCCATGATTGGATCTTATGCCTCTACTTATATTGGAATAAATGGGGTCTTTTATTTATCTGCGTTTATGTCATTTTTGTCTGTTGCGGTAATTGTGGGGATGAAAGAAACCTTGCCCAACAAGCAAAAAATGCACTTCAAATTATTGAAAGTAAAATTCAACGATTTCTTTGAAAAGGATGTGCTCCCGGTAGCCATAACCTTTTTACTAACAACTATTCCATTTGGAATTATACTTACACTAATTCCGGATTTAAGCGATCATTTAGGAATTGGGAATAGAGGAACATTTTTCTCCATTTTTGTGGTATCTTCTATAACCGTACGTTTTATTGCAGGAAAGGTTTCCGACAAATATGGACGAGTTCCGGTATTAATTACCTCTTCCTTTCTAATAGGGGTATCTGTAACGATTATTAGTATGGCTACCTCTGCACCCATATTTTACGCTGGAGGAATTCTATTTGGATTAGCAGCAGGAATGAATAGTCCGACCATTTTTGCATGGACGATTGACCGTAGTCACGAGAAACTCCGGGGGCGTGCCATGTCTACCTTGTATATGTTTTTAGAATTTGGCATTGGTACTGGGGCTATTGTATCTGGGTATATTTACGGAAACAATGACCAAATGTTTAATTATGCTTTTGGTTTTGGGGCTCTTACCGCCTTTACTGCTTGTGCTTACCTCATACATTTTCACTTCTTCGGTACGCAAAGAAGGTATTAGGAAAAGGATTCCATAATTTGCTTTTCAATATCCTTATACATCTTTTCATATTCTGATTTTCCAACAGAAACTACTCTTTCAATTTCCGTATCGGTATATTCTAATTTTTGAGCAACGAGTTTAAATTGATACAGGACGGCTGGGCTTCTAATTTCAAAAAAGCACATTTCAACAAATAAATCAATTAATTGAGTTTCCCTTTCTGAAGGAGTAATCTGTAGACGTGCCCCATCGCGTGTTTCTTCTGTTCCTTTCATAATATAAAATAACGAAATTTCATAAAAAAAGTTGTATTCCAGATACAAACCCCACTAAACCAACACCAAACAGGTATTTTTCGTGATAATAATTACAATCTTAAAACCTAATTGCTATGAAATCACTACAACCATTACCCAAATTTATTCAGGGATATATTCCAATTCCAAAATAGTACGGCTTGTACTATTTCGGAATTAATAAAAAATGTACCAGAATACTAAACCCCTAAGTTTCGTTTAGGATGCGCATGGGTTTATTTCAATACTTCCGAAATTGTAGTACCTGAACTCCCCATAGGAGCCTGAACTCCAATTAAGTTACAAATGGTCGGCACAATATCCTCCACCCAAGTCTTTTTCAACGAACTACTTCCGGAATTTATTCCTAACCCGAAAAATAAAAGAGGAACATGTGTATCATAAGCCCATGGTGAACCATGACTTGTGCCGCCCTTGTGCTCATACCTAGAGGATAACCATCCCGGTTCCATAATCAAAGTAACATCTCCCGAGCGTTGCATATTCCATCCCTTTTGAACGTAGCGATTCATCCCATTTGAAAAATATTTACGACTAAGATCAGTACCGAATAAACCCGATTTAACACCGGGGATCTCCAAGCTTGTTACTAAAACTAAATGGGAAATTTCCTTCGACTTTAAGCCTTTTGTTTTTATTAGATCATGATTCAGAAAGAACTGATAGTTGGAATAATTTTCAATTAAATTTGAGTCTCCATATTTTGTAAATAATTCTTCCTTCACACGGGCTAGAATTGTGGAATCGTTGTAATATCCTACCGTTGCACCTTGATCTTTCAACTCTTGTGGAACTTGTGCCACCCCATGATCAGCGGTTAGAAAAAGTACATACTCCCCTTCTCCCACATTTTTATTAAGATAAGCAATCAAATCCGCAATATTTTGATCCAATCGTAAATAGGTATCTTCTATTTCAATGGAGTTTGGACCATAATCATGTCCAATGTAATCGGGGCTAGAAAAACTTACGGATAAGAAATCCATTATAGTGTCTTTTCCCAAACTCTCCCCTTTAATGGTGGCTTTAACAAAGTCTAATAAATAATCATTTCCAAAAGGCACTTCCTTCAATAAACTTAAACCGTGCTCCTTTTGACCTTCCACTAAATCATAAGGAAATACGGGTTTCTTTCCGGTCATAATACTATGTTCATATGGACTATCATCCCCATGAGATTCGGTATATTCAGCAATGGGTAATAGTGTTTCCCAGTTTTGATTTAAATACTTATTTGGTAGTTTCTGAGTATTAAACTCCCTCACCCAATTTGGCAAATCGTCCATATAATAGGTGGAAGATATCATTAATCCATCCGTACCACCTCTATACCAAAAGGCAGCATTTGCCATCTTTCCTGCGGGTAAAATAGCTCCTCTATCCTTTATCGATATCCCAATAGACTTTCCTTTTCCATTGGACTTCAACTTAATTTGATCACCTAAGGTAGTCACTAACAAATTTCTTGGCGATCGGTTTTCACCTTCAAAATCACCCCCTACACTTTTTACTAAGGTATCTTCTGCGCAGTACACATACTTTTTTAACTTTTTATTATACCAGTCATTGGCAATGATTCCATGTGTTTGAGGTGTGGTACCCGTAAAAACAGATGCATGCCCCGGTCCGGTATAAGTAGGCATATAACTAAAATGATGCTCCTGGCAATTAAAGCCTTCCTGCATCAATTTCTTGAACCCATTTTCAGAAAATTTTGAGGCAAAACGAGTTAAATAATCGTAGCGCATTTGATCAACTACGACACCCACCACCAGTTTCGGAGAATTTAGAACTTTCTTTTCGGATGATTTTTTTACGGAACAGGCTGCGAATACAGTCACGGTTACCACGAACAATACTTTTTTCATACACATTAAATGGGCCTCAAAAATAGGAATACCCAGTCTTATTAATTAATTATATTTAATTTTAAATGCCTCTTCATCAAATGGATCTTCAATTTGCTCCAACCTGCTCAACTCTGAAGTGGTACCTCGAATACTGCGATTTAAAGTGACCAGTGTACTATCGCTTACGGAGTTTATAGTTTTCATTTCCAACTCTATAACGGATAAGCTATTGGATAGGTTATTCACATGATGGAAAACCACTCGCATCACATGACCAATTGTTTTTAATTTTTCTTCCTTTAGAGAAACATCTTGCTCTCTCTCTTCCAGATTCAATACCTTTTTCACGGAGAAAATAGTAATAACAAAAGCAATACTTGTGGTAAATAGGATGGTTATCCAATGGGATTGCCATGGGGACAAACCACCTTTAAACACTTGTTCTTTGGTGAATTCAAACAGCAGCATCAGAGCGAACATGAAAGAAGCAGAAGTCAACACCACTTTATGTTTTGTAACCATATCGATCGTTTTGGTAGTTAGTCGTGCAATACTAATCGTACCATTGGATATTCAGGTTAACTCAGAATTAAATCAATTTTAATAAATTCATTAGTCCCTTTGGAATCCCTGGATGTGCTCCATTACTTTTGACGGAATTACAACCTTTATTATGGAATATGAAAATTAAAGAGGTCATTAAAGAATTAAACGCTTTATCCAATCCGGAAAAAGTGGAATTCAAAAGAAAAAAATTTGGAATTATAGCGCACCAATCTTTGGGAATATATCATAGTGATCTGAAATTATTGGCTAAAAAGATTGGTCATCAACCCCAATTAGCCTTTGAATTGATTGATTCTAATATTTACGAAGGCCGATTATTAGGTAGCAAAATTTTAAAACCAAAAGACATAACTGAAGCACAAATGGAAGCCTGGATACCCACTTTTGAAAATTGGGAAATTTGTGATTCCTTTTGCATGGGACTCTTTTCTAAAACGCCCTTTGCCGTATCTAAGATAAATTCTTGGGCAACCCGAAAAAATGAGTTTGAAAAGCGGGCCGCATTTGCCACACTTTCCTCCTATTGCATGGCCGATAAAAATGCGTCCAATTCCGTTTACGAAAGTTTTATCCCATTAATCCTAAATGCCTCGGATGACCAAAGAATCTACGTGAAAAAAGCCGTGAATTGGGCTTTACGAAGTATTGGTAAACGGAATCCAGATTTAAACAAGGCAGCCTTAATTTGTGCGCATAAAATTCTTGAAATGAACCATAAATCAGCCCAATGGATAGCAAAAGATGCCATTAAAGAACTTTCGGGTGAGAATGTAAAAATATTAGATTACCCTAGAAATATTTACAGACCAAAAGCCGTGTGACAAACAAAATCACTTAGCTATTAGATTAGACTAAATAAATCATTAGCCTAATCTAAAAAAAATAAATACGCCACTTTATTATTAATCAGTCGTGGACCGGTCACTATTTTGGGCTAGTTGAATAAGGACCATTCTTGCTTAAAATGGGAAAACGGCAAATGGATTTTAAACGCTATTTAAACCCGTATAATCCTACCAATTTTGGTTGGTTATACCACTCGGAAAATACTTGATCATCTACCAAAAACAAATCCTTCAAATTGTTAATAACCGTGGTGAAAACTAACCGCAACTAAAATTTCAAGCACATAAATCAACGTTTACTTTTGAAATAAGCAGCAAATTGCAGGGATCCATATGGCTAAGAAAACGAATAGACCAAAAAACGGTACTTCCAAAACGGAAACTCCTTTAAAATCAAAGGATAAGAAAAAATCAAAATCACCTATTTTTAGTGGAATAAATTCAGAAAAAATAAGAATTGGTCTTGGACTAGCTCTCATTTTTTTGTCGCTAATCATGTTGGTGGCCTTTACCTCATTTTTGTTTACGGGAAACTATGATCAAAATATTCTAAAAACGGGAATTGATGAACTCGGTACACAAGAGGTTCGAAACTGGTTAGGGAAATTTGGAGCGGTACTCTCCCAAAAGTTTCTTGGAGACTGGTTCGGTTTGGCTGCATTTATCTTTGTTCCTATTGTGTGTCGTTTGGGAATAAAGGCTCTTTTCCACACCTCCATTTTCCCGAGTAAACAAGTTTTCAAATACAGTGTTTTTGTACTGGTTTGGTTACCTCCTTTCATGGCATTTCTTTTTACCTCGGATGCAACCTTAATGTTGGGCGGTGGTATTGGCCATGCCCTTACTCATTTTTTAAACATGTCTATCGGCTCCGTAGGTGCATTTCTACTCCTTCTGTTTGTATTGGCTGCATTTATTCTTATCAACTTTAATGTATCGCTCCAAACAGCCTTTGCACCATCCAACAGTACACCGCCAGGAGAGGACCCCTTACAAGAGGAATTGGATGAGGAATTGGCTATAAATCATTACAATGGCCGTCCCATTCATGAACCGGCTCCTGAATTAATGACAGAACCTGAAGTATTAACTACGGAAAACGTACCAAAGGAAGTCGAACTAGAGCTTGAAGAAGCTCCCACGGAGAAAATATTAGAGTATACCAATCATATTGAGAAACAGGAACCGGTGAATTTAGACGTTCAGGAAGAAAAACCTGTCGAAAAGGTAAATTTAGCCCCTGTTCTAGAACCGGTCACTCCTGTTAAAGTGGAGGAAGTACCCGTTGAATCGGTTCCACCCATTGCACCGAAAGAAAAGCTAAAAGTTCAAGATGCGACCGAATCTATTTCCCTTTCAACCCATGTAAAAGAAGTTCCAAAATCGGTAGTTACGGAAGCGGTAGAAATTGAAGCCATTGTGGGTGAAAAAGAAGAAGTTTTAGACGACAAGGAAATTCGTGATTTAGCCAAAGAGTTTGGCGATTACGATCCGGAGTTGGACCTTTCCAAATACAAAAAACCTGGATTAGATTTATTAAAGGATTTTGGGGATACCGGAATTGAAATCGATAGGGACGAATTGGAAGATAATAAAACTCGAATCATTACCACCCTAAAGAACTACAAAATTGAGATTTCTGAAATCTCAGCAGTTATTGGCCCCACAGTAACTTTATACGAAATTGTCCCTGCTCCAGGAGTCCGTATTTCTAAGATTAAAAATCTGGAAGACGATATTGCTTTAAGTTTATCCGCATTGGGTATTCGAATCATTGCCCCTATCCCAGGAAAAGGAACCATTGGTATTGAGGTCCCTAACAAAAAATCGGAAATCGTATCGATGAAAACCATGTTGGCTTCCGATAAGTTTCAGAATTCAGACATGATACTTCCGATAGCTTTGGGTAAAACGATCACTAACGAATCCTACATTGCCGATTTGGCTAAAATGCCTCACTTGCTAATGGCTGGTGCTACCGGACAGGGTAAGTCGGTCGGTTTGAACGCTATTTTGGTTTCCTTGTTATATAAGTTACACCCTTCGCAATTGAAGTTTGTATTAGTAGATCCAAAAAAGGTAGAACTTACCTTATACAACAAAATTGAACGTCATTATTTGGCTAAGCTTCCAGATACGGAGGAAGCCATTATTACCGATACTCAAAAAGTAGTCGCTACCTTAAATTCCTTATGTATTGAAATGGATCAGCGTTATGATTTATTGAAAGATGCCATGACACGTACTATTGTAGAGTATAATGCGAAATTTGTACAACGAAAGTTGAATCCCGAGAACGGACATCGTTTCCTTCCATATATTGTATTGGTTATTGATGAATTTGCCGATTTAATTATGACCGCTGGCAAGGAAGTAGAAACCCCTATTGCACGTTTGGCTCAATTAGCTCGTGCTATTGGTATCCATTTAATTGTAGCCACCCAAAGGCCTTCCGTAAACGTTATAACGGGTATGATTAAGGCCAACTTCCCTGCTCGTTTGGCATTTAGAGTTACTTCTAAAATTGACTCTAGAACCATCTTGGATTCTGGGGGTGCCGATCAGTTAATTGGTCGAGGAGATTTACTCTTCTCCCCTGGAAATGAAATTATCCGATTGCAATGTGCCTTCGTAGATACTCCTGAAGTAGAAAGAATATGTGATTTTATTGGCGAGCAACAAGGCTACTCAGATGCCTTCTTATTACCGGAGTACGTAGGTGAATCTTCCAGTACTCAAAACAATATGTCATCCGAAGATAGAGACGCTTTGTTTGATGATGCCGCAAAGATTATTGTTCAACATCAATCCGGTTCTGCTTCTTTACTTCAACGAAGATTAAAATTAGGATACAATCGTGCAGGTAGAATTATCGACCAATTAGAAGCCGCAGGAATTATAGGCCCTTTTTCGGGGAGTAAGGGGCGCGATGTATTGGTTACAGATGAAGCTTCTTTGGCTCACATTTTGAAAGGTGGTGATTCATAAAATATCTACCACAGTTTATATAGTACCTTTGCACGGTATTTCTAGATTAGAATATAACACACAAACACATGAAAAAACTAGCATTATTAGTACTTGTAGCCCTATCCACTTCATTAATGGGATACAGTCAAAACGAAAATCCAAAGGACCCGAAAGCCAAAGAAATATTGGATAAAGTGAGTGCAGAAACGAAATCTCATGCCACTATTTACATGGAATTTAGTTACCGAATTGTTAACAAACCAAATGCTATTGACGAAACCCAGAACGGTAAAGTTTGGATTAAATCAGACCAGTACAAATTAGAATTTCCTGGAATTGAACGTTACAGTGATGGTAAAACTCTTTGGACGGTAATGCTAGATGATAGTGAATGTCAAATTACCGATGCCGTTAGCGATGACGAAGAAGAAAGCGTTAGCCCTTCTACCCTATTGAGTATTTATGAAAACGGATTCAATTACTTATATGGAAATGAAACGACCATTGATAGTAAGAAAGTACACATGATTAAATTATTTCCAGAAGGTGGAGGTAAATCATACCATACCATTAAAGTATATGTTAATCCGGCTACTAACCAAATGGCTCGAATTGAGATATTTAGTAAAGATGGAAATACCTATACTTACGACCTAAAAGTGATCAGAAATGATCAAGCTATGGAAAACGCAATGTTTGTGTTTGACCCATCTAATATGGATGATGTGATTGATTTAAGAGATTAATAAAATACAAGGCATAAAAAATCCCGTAGTTTTCACTACGGGATTTTTTATGCTTTGACATTTCTTATTTGAATAAATACCCCATTCTTTTTTGATCATCTGGACGTCCAATAATCTGATTGATGTATTCCTTTTTAAATTCTAGGTCTCCTCTTTTGATATAGCCTTCGCCAAATGGCATACAAGCCCCCCATGAACCCGATTCCTTACACTTTTCAAAGTCTACAATTTTCACAATGGTATGGTTTCCAACCACAATAACCCCTGAAGAATAACTTTTTCCAATTTCTAAAAATTCAGGTAAATTCCCTTCATTAATCCTCATCGTTTCACTTGCAGTTTCCCGTGCAAATTCTTCAAATGCCTCTATAGGATTACTATAATTGGCACGTTCAAGGCTTCGGGTATCCTTCATGAAATTGGATACTAGTAATTCATCTGAATTACCTTCTGTTGAGTTGGAGTCACCACATCCGAATAGTAAAACAAGGCTAAGCGCAAAAAAAACATGTTTCATTTTTATTGATTTTTGGTTTTAATTTTTTATCGGGTCCAAAATAATGATTATTAAAACAGAGGATTCGTAAAAAATAGAAAAAAAAAATACTTTTGAACGATGGACGATAAAAGAGTTACCGGAACCCTTCGTAAAAATATTTTTGAGGGAGCTTTAGTTGAAATAGTACAAAAACATCATCAAAGAACAGGCGAACTGACCGAGGGGTTAGTAGATCGTATTTTAACAAAATCCCCACAACATCCTCATGGCGTTAAGGTTCGTATTGATACGGGAGAAATTGGTCGTGTAAAATGGGTCTTAATGGAAGATGTGGACTAACAAAAATGAACTTCCTTTTGCTTACCTTTAATTCCTAAACAAACTCCAGCACATGTACACCAAAACTTTTTTTTTGACTGCCTTGACAGTCACTCTTTTTATGGGATGTGAAAATTCGGAAAAGAAGGCTGTAAATAGTCCCCCCCTACCTGACAGCCCTCCTTCTATGAAAATGACCACCGAAACTCCCCCAGGAATTGCGACTCCCGATGTATTAGAAACTTCGTTGGGTACCTTGACCTCTTTTGATGGTGTTCCAGATATTGCTACTACTCAAAAAGTATATGATAATTTAGATCTCCAACGTGCTACACAGGCTTTTCTTTCTACCATCCAGGTAGCTTCCATGGAAGGATTAAAAAGGGGAATGCTTGAATTTGGTCCGGCCAATTCCACCGCACTTCTTTTTGAAGAGTTAATGGATTCCAGAGCATTATGGCTAACCCCGAATACCGTATCCGTTTATATGGCCAGTTGGTTGGAGTTAGGCGATGAGCCTATGGTCATTGAGACTCCTTCAAACGTTCTAGGATTTATTGATGATGCTTGGTTTCAGTTCGTTACTGATTTTGGCAATCTGGGTCCGGATAAAGGTCAGGGAGGAAAATTCCTCATTCTGCCACCGGGTTATAAAGGAACGATCCCAGAGGGTTATCATGTAGCCCAATCACAAACTCATGGAAATTGGGTGATTTGGAGAGGATTTCAAAAGGGTGGATCCCCAAAACCTGCTATAGATGAAACCAAAACAAAATTTAAAATATATCCACTCTCCCAAGCTGAAAATCCACCGGTAATGCAATTTGTCAATGTATCCGGAAAATTTAATAACACCATTCATCGTATGGATTTTGGATTTTGGGAAGAACTAAATACGGTCATTCAAAAGGAACCATTGACGGGATTGGAACCCGAAGTTAGAGGTTTATTGGCGAGTATTGGAATTGAAAAGGGAAAAGAATTCGCTCCTGATAAACGAATGAAAGGCATTTTAACGGAAGCAGCCAAAATTGGATCGGTAACTGCAAGAGCATTAACCGCTCGCCCCAAAGACATACGCCAGTACGTATACCCAGGAGAACGAATGTGGACCAATCCTTTTGTAGAAGGCCGCTATGACTTCATGAAGAATGGAGCTCGTTTATTAGACTCTAGAGTATATATGCATTTTTATGCCACGGGTATTACCCCAGCCATGGCGTTAAAATTTGTAGGTAAAGGTTCGCAATATTTAATTGGATATTTAGATAATGAGGGAAATGCATTAGATGGAAGTAAAACCTACAAAATTCATTTACCCCCAAATGTTCCTGCGAAAGACTTTTGGTCTTTTACTTTGTATGATAATCAAACCAGAGCAATGCTTCAAACGGATCAGCGTTTTCCAGGGCTAGATAACAACAGGGAAGGATTAATCAAAAACAAAGACGGTTCCTTTGATATATACATTAGTCCTAAACCACCTGTAGGTATGGAAAACAACTGGATTCAATCCGTACCCAATAAAACATGGAATACCATATTTAGGTTATATGGTCCCTTGGAAACATTTTATGATAAATCATGGAAGCCTGGAGACCCAGAACTAATCCAATAACAAAAATCAGAAGGAGCCAAATTGGCTCCTTCTGATTCCTGGATTGTTACCGATAAAATAACGCATCCTTTATCCCATCACAACTATCGGATTTAAAATATTTCATACCTATTTTTTCCAGCACTCGAATGGAGGCCACATTATCTTTAGCTACTCGCCCCCAAATGGGCGATAATTTTAATGTTTCCTTACCATATATGACCGATACCTTGGCTGCCTCTGTAGCGTAACCCTTGCCCCAATGGCGTCTAAATAAACGGAAGCCTATATCTATATAACCTTCGTCATGATACTTTAAACCACACCATCCAATGACTTCTTTGGTTTCCATTATTACCACGGTCCACCTCCCATACCCATAGCATGAATAATGATCATAATTCCTAATAAACTCCAAGGCCTCCGCTTCGTTTAAAAATGGGGTGTCACCCGTAAACTTCATTACGTATGCATCCTTATTCAATTCATACAAGAATGGAGCATCCTGTTCTGAAAAGGGTCGTAGAATCAATCTTTTGGTTTCCAAAGTCATTCGTCCTATTTTAAATCGTTAATTAACAAACATAGGATAACATTATACTCAAAACAAATCCCTATCTTTATGACATTCAGCATATAAATAGGCATAACTACTACGGTGCTTTAGGTTGATTCAATTCCATATTCAACCTATTCACAATACGCCTACTTACAATATTTCGATGTTCATTTACGCGACCCTTTAATCATGTAATTAACTAGAGTGATGTACAAAAAAGGGGGGCTTTTTTTTCTAATTCTTACAATTATGAGCGGTTTTTCCATTCAAGAAACCCCTTTAGTTGAGGCCGTAAAATACGCTCCCGAATGGAAAAAAGGTCAGGCTTTAAACTGGAAAACATTTCAGGTAACCCCTACTCTACACTCCTTTTCAATTGATCAATTTGCTTCTCATAAAATGAATAGCAATCAATTTGAAAAGCACCAAAAATCACCCATTCAAAAACAAGTACTAATCCAAAAGTCAGATACCCAACATTTTCAATGGGCCCAACTTCCTACCCAAACATTAAAGCTAAAAACATACCTCTTAGGTTCACCTGAAAAAGTCCAAACTTCCTTACCCCAAATGAAATTAATGGCCGATGAACCTATTCTAATATTTAGCAAGGAGCATGGTGTGATTAATGGTTCTAACGTAAACTGCTTTATGCAAGATCATCTTGGTAGAATTTGGATTGGGACAAATGAAGGGCTCTCGGTTTATGACGGTGAACATAGTTATACCTATAAAAAACGTCATGGCTTAAGTGATAAACGGGTATGGACCATTGCCCAAGATTCAAAGGGACTGATTTGGGTCGGTACATTTTCTGGCTTGGATGTTATTAATAAAGAAAACAATACCATTTCCCATGTAAATAATGAAAACTGGCTTTACGAAAACTTTGGATTTAAAGTTCATATTGATCACACCGATCGTATCTGGCTCGGAACAGGAAGAGGCTTGTATTTAATTAATCAAGCCAAACAAAAAATCACTCATTTCTCAATGCAAATTGGTTTACCTTCAAATAACGTTAGAAGGGTATTCGAAGATTCAAGTCATAGAATATGGACGGGTGGCCCTAAGGGAGTTTCCATTATTAACCAAAAAGAATCCACACTCACGTACCTATCTCCAAAGGCAGGCTTTAGTGAAACTCCAGCAGAGGCTATATTACAGGACTCTAGTCACACCTTTTATATCGCCTATCAAGAAGGACTTTATCATTATGATGAACAAAAGAAGATTCTCCAAATTTACGAACCAGGAATGGGGTTTCCTGGATATTCCATACTGTCCTTAGCCAAAAGCACTAAGGGCCTAATTTATGCGGGCACACGGCATAAAGGACTGGTAATTTTAGATCGTAAGAATAAAAAAATAAAAACAATTTCAAAGAATAATGGTTTGAGTAGCGAATACATTCCTATTCAATTTTTTGATAACAAAAACCAACATTGGTTAGGCGGATTTAATGGGATAAACATTCTCAATAATCAATTAGGTAAATTGAAAAGGTTTGGTCCAAACAATGGGTTTACCGCTCGAAATTACTCCGCATTATTGGAAACCTCCAAAGGGAATATATGGATTGCTGGCAAAGTAGGGATTGACATTTACGATCCAAAAAGGGGCTTAATCACGCCATTAAAACCCGCACAATTTTTTTGCAACAAATCGGCCCAAGCTCTATTTCAATCCAGTACCGGAATAATTTATATTGGAACCATTGCTAACGGTTTATTAATATATGATCCCGTAGCCAAAACGTTGAATCAAATCACCCAAAGTCAAGGCTTAGGGCACAACCAAATCACTCAAATCAAAGAAGACCACCGAGGGGGGATTTGGATTGCGTCCTTGGGTGGGTTGAACATTTATGACCCTCAAACCCATCAGTTACGTTTGGCGAAAAATATAAATGGCACACTTGACCAATCCTACCTCACCCTAGAGTTTGTGTCTCCAAATGAAACTTGGCTCGCCACCAGAACAGGTGTATTACGGATAATAAATAATGGAAGTGATCTGGAAAGTTTACCCTTAACAGGATATACCTATGGTGAACGAATAAACTGTATACTAACGGATAGTTTAGATAATGTTTGGATTGGCACCGATGAACACGGTCTTTTCAAGTACTCTTTACCCCATCAAAAATTAGAACATATACGTCTAAACAAATCATTAAATGATCATACCATAAGTAATATTCTAATCAGCAATAACACCGTTTTTTTAACAAAAAACAAATCTTTAACTACTATTGATCAATCCACTGGAAGTATTCGAACATTCGATAAAACCCAAGGGCTTCCTTCCATTAACTTCAATCAAAATGCAAACCTTGTAACAGAAAATGGGGATCTATGGTTGGGTAATAATGATGGAATTACTGTTTTGTCTCCCAAGATTCTTGAATCTAGTATAAACCCCACATTCATCACTTCTATTGACATTATGTCACAACCACGTGTATTTACATCCATCAATTGGACCCTAAATAAACTCCCTCTAGGGGATACTTTGTGGATCCCAAATACGGATTCCTTCTACATTTCGGGTACAAAAGAACCTCAGGAATCCAATCTTGGGTTCCAATGGGATAGTTTGGTCCCTCCCTATTTGATTCCTTCCAATTTGCAATTACCCTATAATCAGAATAATTTGACCTTTCATTTTTCAGGGATGTATGTAAATGAACAAAATCAAGCTAAATACAAGTTCATTTTACAGGGCTTAGAAGAAAATTGGAGTGAACTCCACTCCACTAGCAAAATAGATTATCGAAACTTGAGTCCGGGTGAATATACATTCTTGGTCACTAGTTGCGGGATCAGTGAAATGTGTGGTTTACCCTCGGAGTTTAAATTTACAATTCTGCCTCCCTTTTGGAAAACCAATTGGTTCTATATTACCTGTGGTTTTTTAGCAAGCGTTCTTATTTTCTTGTATAATACCTACCGTGTAAACCTCTTCAAACAGCAAACGGATTTATTAGAACTTCAAGTATCTCAAAGAACGCAGGAATATAGAAGAGAAAAAGAAAGAGCAGAACTTTCCGAAAAATTTAAACAGCAATTTTTGGCAAATATGAGTCATGAAATCAGAACCCCTATGAATGCTGTTTTGGGAATGACTAGCTTAACTTTAGACACCGATTTAAATGCCAAACAACGGAAGTACTTAAATGGTGTGCAACAGTCGTCAGAAAACTTGTTGGTCATTATTAATGATATTCTAGATTTAAGTAAACTCGAAGCTGGAAAAATGGAATTGGAACATATACCCTTTCGTGTATCCAATGTGATTAAACAGGTGTATAATGTTTTACGTTACAAGGCCGAAGAAAAAGGATTAACGTTTACCACCCATATATCCGACTCGGTACCCGAAGCAGTAGTGGGAGATCCAGCTAGACTCGTTCAAGTATTAATAAACCTGTGTGGAAATGCCATTAAGTTTACCGAAACAGGAACGGTTCATATTCAAGTATCCAAAATGATACCTATGAATACTTCGCTGATTTTTGAAGTAAGTGATACTGGAATTGGTATACCATCGGATAAAATAGGGGAGTTATTTCAATCCTTTCATCAAGTAGAAACTAGTACTTTTCGAAAATTTGGAGGTACCGGTTTAGGATTGGCTATTTCGCAAACCTTGGTCGAATTACAAAAAGGAAATATCCAGGTTTTCAGCAAACTCAATGAAGGATCTAAATTTACCGTTACCCTTCCTTTTGAAATAGCTTCTACCCACGACATAAAAAAAATATCCAAGGACTCCATTAGCGATACTACGGCTTTAAACGGGATTAGAATCTTATTGGCTGAGGACAACGAATACAATCAAATTGTCGCTATTGATACCCTGAAACAATTGATTTCCGAAGTGCATATTGAAACTGTAGAAAACGGGCAGGAGGTTTTAGATATGATAAAAATTCATGCATATGATTTAATATTAATGGATGTAATAATGCCGAAAATGGATGGGATAGAAGCCACAAAATATATCCGAGAGAAATTGGAATCGCCTTTATGCAACATCCCCATCATCGCATTAACTGCCAGTGTTTTAAGCACGGATATTAAACGTTGTTTAAACTCCGGAATGAATGGGTAC